>Ga0272440_1003219_pt1 | contig 12294 bp, 6 predicted proteins | sample SSMMMBAug17_FD_192440 | JGI IMG/M metagenome (GOLD analysis project Ga0272440, IMG submission 192440) | Marine sediment archaeal communities from Little Sippewissett salt marsh, Falmouth, MA, United States - SSM-MMB-Aug17 | ecosystem: Environmental > Aquatic > Marine > Wetlands > Sediment ... | reverse complement strand
TTATTTTCAGTACCACCATTATCTTTAAGATAAACAGTAATGTTTGCTTTTCCAAACATATCTTTTGCTGGTTTGTATGTTAAAACTCCATCAGAAGAAATGTCAGGAGGAATTTCAAATAGATCCTGCCTGTCAATAGATTCAATATGAAACGTAAGAATCTGATCTGATTCATTTAATGCACCAGGAGTGATATTTGATGACCAGATAAATTTTTGCTCGCCTGAGTCCTCATCTGCAAAATAGTTTCCTCCTGCATAAAAAGTTGGCCTGTCATTAACTGGAAGAATGGTAATACTAAATGATTTTGGATCACTGACAAATAAAGAATTAATTGTATCAGTTTTTATATAAACAGTAGCAGTGGTTTCTCCATAAGCATTTTTAGCTGGTTTAAAAAAAAGACTTCCATTATTTAAAATAAAGGGCGGTACTTCAAAAAGTTCTTTATTATCAGCATGAACCTGAAATGACATTTCACTATCAAGTTCAACTGTTGTATTACTAATATCTATAAATCCTGGAATAGTTTTTTCACCACAATCTTCAGGAACTACAGGGTTATGAGTGATATAAAACTCAGGTAGTATTGTTTTTTTGATAGTTTCAATTGTAAACTTATACTCAGTACTATCTATTCCATTATTTTCTGTGCCTCCATTATCCTTTAAAATGATCAGAATATCTGTAACTCCATAATTATCTGGCCTGGGTTTAAAGATAAGATCACCATTTTCATTTATAAAAGGATTAACATCAAATAATAAAGGGTTTTCAGGAATAAGTTTGATTGATAATAATTGATCTGGTTCATAAGGACCTGGAGTAATACTTTCAGCCCAGGATGTAATAACCTGTGGTCCTGCAGTGCATGTAAGTTGAAGGCTTTCTCCTGGATTTAAAGATGGGGGATCGTTTACAGGCTTTACTATCAGGTTTAAAGTTGAAGTTGAAGTAATTTTTTCACTGTTTGTTGCAATTAAATTTATATTTGCTTTACCATATTGGTTTTTTTCTGGTTTAATCCTTAAAATCATATCCTGGATATTCAAAAGTAAATTATTATTCTTAACAAGAACTGTATTGGAAGAGCTTACAGATAAAGCAACCGATGTTATTCCTTCAGCATTGTTTATGGTAAAAGGGACTGACTCAAAGTCCACATCTTCAAAAATTTCCACGACCTGAGCTATTGAAATAAAAGCATTTGATTGAGCATGACTTATTGAACATAGAATTATTAAAAAAAATAATATTAAACTGATAATTTTATTCATGAATGACTCCTTTCATTGTTATTTATTATTTATAACACTATAAAAACAGGACAGATTATAACTGTCCTGTTTTTATTATTTTTTTTATTGTGGATTAAGAGTAAATTCAGAAGATTCCAGCATATTCACCCAGAATCCATAACCAGGAGTACATTCAGTTACTATTTCATATGATCCATCAATGTATTCATACATAATTTCAACAGAATTTTCTAAAGCTGTTTCAGGTGTAGTATGACTATTTGTACATCCCAATAAATGCCAACCTGTATTTAAGTTTTTATTGAAGTTATTAAAACATTGGCCACTAATATTGTAAGAAGCTTTTGAAGGTACAAGAACCCAGTATCCATTGCCTGCAATTAATTTATCTTCACAGGATATTTCATCATATCCTGCGCCATTGAATTGATAAACTATTTCTGCGTCTGGAATAATATATTTAACCAAATTTTGCTCAGGTATTATTGGAAGAGAAATCAGATTCCACCCTTTCTCAAGATCAAAATTGTATTCGCAAAGTTCATTATTTCCTCCTTTTTCCAATACAATTTTAAAATATTGCTTTGATTCATCACCAGTAATGCTGCACTCACTTATAATTGACATATCTTCAATTATAACTTCATCATCAACAAGTTGTCTGGTTTGCTTAATTAGTTTAAAAGTTCCCTTATAATTTGGATCAGAAAAATCCCATGATAGCTTTACAGTTCCTTCTGAGCCTAAGGGCTGAGCATTACCAACTGGTTGAACCATAAGCAGCCATTCATATTTGCTCTGATCATAATTTCTTATATCTAAAGTTAATGGTTTATTATCTTTTAACAAATACATTAAAGCTGAATACACAGGAGCAAGAGGTGGAAATGGCTTTGTCTGGCCGAATCGATCAATGCCAATTTTTGCATCAAATTTATATGCACCACCTGAGTTTTCTGCTTCACATTTTAAAGAAATACTTATAGGTTCTGATGTATTATTTTGATTTTGAAAATTTTCATCAACATAAGGTGGGACCCAAACCAACGAAAAATATTTATTTTCACTCAGGCCAGTAACAGTATAATCCTTAATTTCTCTCATATTTTTTATAAGTATTGTCTTATTATTAAGATCATCCAGGTTATTTATTGGATCTTTACCATCAATTAATTGATAAGTACCAGTTAAAGAAAAAGAATCAGGATTCCATGAAAGAACAGTTTGTTGTTCTTCTTGTGGAGGCCCCATATTTCCATGTGGATCAACAACAAGTATCCACTGATATATTGTTTTACCTTCTAAGCGTATATCATTAGAAAGTTCCCTGTCATTATAACTTAATTTCATTAAAGATGAATACCTGGGAGGATCTGGCGGTGATTCAGTTTGAAATTGCTTTAAGGATACACCAAATGTAACTTCACTTTTGTAATAGCCTCCCAGATTAAGACCATCAGCATAAATATCAGCTGCCCATCCACTAAACAAAGCTTTTATATTTTTATGTCCATCAATTAAAACACTAACAAGGCTTTTTTTATCCTGAATATCTCCAGACCAGTTTGTAAAAAAGTAAACAGAGTCAGGTTTATTCAGAGCCATAAGGTTAACATTGGCTCCCTTTGGAAAACATTTTTGTGATGTCTCCTCACCAGCAATAAAAATCTGGCCATCACCAATAACTTCAACATTCAAGCAAAATTCTTCTTTAGTGAAAGTTACGATAATGTTTTTATCATCATCAATTGTAATTGTCCTGGGATTATCTGAGGTAATTACTGAATTATCGTAAAAGTTAGAAAACATCCAGTTTTCATCAGGAATTGCTTCTATTGTTATTATATCACCTTTGGCTACTTTTTTTGTATATGGCAAATTGCACTTTTCATTATTAATTTTAACAGAACCTTCTCCATTTTTATGTATTGTCAAAGTAGTTGATTCAGCACCTTTCTGTTCAACCATAATTGTTTCGCCTGCAACTATTATACGTCCTTCACGTTTATCTAAAGATCTGTTTTCAGAAGCTTTAAATTTTACAATTTCACTTTGAGTTCCACTTGAATTGGATAAGATTTCAATCCAATCTACTGCTGATACAACATCCCATTTACAGCTAATTTGAGATTCCACATTAACATAGATTTCACCTAAACCTGTAAAAGCATCAACAACCTTTTTAGTTTCAGAGAAACTGAATTCGCAATTATCAGAAATATAACCCATATCAGAGTTACTGATTGAATATGTATGTTGATTTACTGCTTCCACCCAAAAATAAAATTTTTCAGTGTTATTTGTTGGATAATTATATAGATTTGTTATGGATTCAGCTATCTGAGTAGCCGTTGAATAATCATCAACTGTATTTTGATATATATAATATCGGGTTGCACTTTCGATATTAGACCATTTCAGGCTTATATAATCTGTATGAGTTCTTTTACTGGCATATAAATCAGGCTTTGCCATAGATCTGGAACCTTGTTCAATTTTTGAATAATTTCCCACACCATACTTATTTTTTGCTCTGACTCTATAATAATAAACTTTACCAGGTATTGCGTTTTCATCTTTCATACATGTTTCTTCCTGGGTTACAGTTTTTGAATTGTTTGTTCTCTTTTTAGTTGAGCTGATTCGATCTAATTCATAAAAAGGATCACCAAAAACAGGCTGCCAACAAATAATTACAGCATCTGAAAACTTAGAATCACTTGCATCTAAAAATCTGGGAGTTCCTAATCTGGCAAAACCTTTATCAGAAAAACTTTTTTTACTTTCTTTAAGAGCACTTTCTGCTGTTACCCAGTAGTAATATTTAAGTTCAGGTTCCACAGAAGAGTCAAAGTAAACTGTATTCTCAATATCAGAAGCAATAGGAATTTTTGCAGAACTGGGATTGTTATCAGTGTTTCTGTATATTTTATAAGATACAGCGCCTGGAACCGGATCCCATTCAATACGAATTTTTTCATTGAATGATCCATCACTTGCAACAACATTTTCAGGCTTTTCCAGTTTTGAATAACCTGTTTTATAATTACTGAATTCACCTGGGTATTTATCTTTAACAGCACGCACCCAATAATAATATTCCTGGCCAGGTTCTACTTTAGTATCAATATAATAATTTGTATTAACCTGGGTTGTAATACTACCTTCTGCAGTTGGAATATCAATTAAGCTACGAAAAACTTCATATTTATTGCTGCATAACACAGGATCCCATGTTAACCTGACTGCATTTATCAACTCACCCTGACTTACTTTTAAGTTCTGGGGAGCATAAGGTTTTTCTTTGCAATAAATACCTGTAATAATTGCTGGTTCTGACTCACTTATATATATTATTTGTGAATCCGGTGTTTTCCAGCCTTTAATTGGATTGAAAAATACTTCTTTTTCACCAACTTCAATATCTTCTACCGGCTCGTTTGGCCTGTAATCAGTACTTTCACCTAATTCATATTTAATATACCATGAAGCGCCAGCATCTATTGCCTGAGAGGGGGCTACATTAACTAACAGTGTTTGCCTTTTACAAATATATGATGCTTCAATATTAGTTAATTGATTATTTCTTATTTCAACAGTTTTTGTTATTGGAGTAAACCAACTATCAACTGGTTTAAATTTGACTTTTATTTTTCCTACTTTTATACCAGACATTGATTCTTCAGAGCTTTTATACCAGGGGGACCAGGTATTATTTGCTACTTCATAGCTCCATGCAGCGCCTTTATCTCTGGCACTTTCAGAATGTAATAAAACAAAAAGTGATCCGCTTTTTTGGCTTGCCTTTCTATTTATTATAATAGGACCAGTCCAGGCCCATTTGTCATTATTTTCATATCTTGCATATACCTTTAATTTATCATCAGGCCATAAAACCGGCATTTCAAAAAGAGTGTGAATAGAGGTTATTGTTTTACTGAAATCTGTTCCAACATTATTATTTTCCTCGCATTCTATTCTTTGAATTTCAGTATTATCATAAGTATTAACCTGAAGAAAAATGCTACCATTTCCATCAAAATAGGTTTTATCTTTTTTTTCAATCCTTGCTGTTATTGTAAATGTATCATTAATCCATAATTCCATTTTAAAAAAAATGCCGGAATTGCTGTGAGAATTTGTTGAACTGGCTTTATCGCCTGAGATATTTTCAAAATAGTATTCATAATCTTCAGCATAAATATTTATGGAAAATGATAAAAATACTAAAAAAAATGTTATTTTTAATAAGTTTTGCATATTTTTTTCCTTTCTTTGGTTTAATTGATTATTCTGCAATCTGGTTTATTAAAGAGATCGCATCTGCAAGCTCTATTTTATTGTCACAGTTTGAATCTTCCCATATCTGAGGAGATATTCCTGAAATAATTTGTAAATTATTGATAAGTGAGGAAAGTTCTGTTGTTTTGCTATTTTGCTTAACTTTAAAACGAAGATACTCATCAAATCCTGTTACTGGAAAATTTTTTATCTTACTCATATCCTCTATGATGACGTCATCGTTAAAATCAGTAAGTGAAAAGCCTTGACCAAGTGTCCAGCTCAGATTGCATGTTGCTGTTGTAGCAAGTGGGGATTGCCCACCATGAGGATTAACCAGTAATATCCATTCATTTGTAGAATCATTTTTTTTGCGAATATCTGTTGTGAGACGTTTGGCTAAATCACTTGAAACTAATTGAATTAAACATTTTTCAGCAGGAGGATTAGGAGGGTAAGTAAATGTTTGAGCTTCCAGGGCTTCCCCAATTATAACCTTTGGCTTTGATTCTTCTCTTTCTCCCATAATTTTTGCCTTCCAGCAAAGAGCATTTACAGAATTTATACTTATAAGAAACATTACTATGAAATGAATAGGTAATTGTTTTTTCATTTTAAGTCCTTTCTATTCCTGAATAATTGTAAAATAAAAATCTTTATCCCACCCATTGACATCAAGAGAAGTAACAGATTTCATGTCATAAATTAATACTTCTCCATTTTCATCAATTCCCTGGACTAGTTTAAATGTACCCTCTCCAAATTCTAGTGGATTCCATTCTAAAGTAGTTGTAGAATCTTCAAATCCAGGCATATTCCCATGTGGGTTGACAGCTAAAACCCACATATTTTGTAAATCAGCGTCCTGGCGAATATCTTTTACAAGATGAGGTGTCCAATCAGGCAAAGACATTATAGATAATGAACATGAATAATTGGGAGCTTTTGGTGGGGCAGGAGTTTTAATTTCGTTTGCTCCCGAACCAATTTTAACTGATGCCTGGTATTGGCCATTTATCTTTTGGCCATAAGCATTAATTGTTGCTGTCCAGTCAGCAAATGCCATACCTGTGAGTGTTGTAAAAAATACAATGGTTAATAATAGTTTTTTCATTTTTTTTCCTTTCTTAAAAATGTTTTTAAATAAATGTTTTCAGACTCTGATTAATAGTTACCAGTGCAGATGTTTATTTGTTACAAGAAAAAAAACTTTTTTTTTATTAAGAAAAGAAAAATGTTTGATTATTTAGGATATTGAAATGATTGAATAATTTTTTAATTGATTTTTTATTATCAGGTAAGAATTGGCTAAAATGCTAGCAGCTGGAAAGTCAAAAATGATAAATAAATGATCCATACCATCTGAATTCCTGTACATTTTGTGAAAAACCAAAACTTTTCAGTTTTTTTTCACCAACATTGATTCCCAATTTATATTGAAAGGCAATATCTAAAACATAAGAAGCAATTGAAATTCCACTTCCCAGACTAAAACCATAATAATTATCAGGAGAGCCATCAGCAGGCATAGGATCATAGAAAACTCCACATCTGACTGGAATAATATATTCCAATTTTTTATTAATAACTAAATATTCTGCACCTGATCTGATTTGATATGTTGGTTTTACATTCGATAGTTCAATTTTTTTTCCATTAATAAATGAGTATTGATCGGCATCTGGATCTATCAAAATAAAATTTGGCCAGTCTGTGGTATAAAAGTCTGTTGATAAAGTAAAATTATCTGAAAATCGATATGCTATACCAATCCCATAAGATAAAGGCATCTTTAATTGTTCAGAAAATTTATCAGGTGGTGTTTTATAAAAGGTTGGTGATAGAGATGTAAATAATACAGTATGTTCAAGATCAGCAGTAAAAGGTGTTTTAAAAACAGCGCCAATTCTAAAACGATCTGTTATATCCCATAGTATACCTAGATTCAGATTAAATCCTTGAAATGAATATTTGTGAGAAATCGAATCATCAATATAAAATTCTGTTAACACAGGATATCGTTCACGTGTAGTCTGGTCCCAACCATTTGAACCTGCCAGATTATTCCAGAAATTAAACGTAATACCTACTGAAAGCTCTGGTCTAAATTGAAAGCATAATGCTATTCCAATTGCAGAAAGTTTACCATCCTGAGTTATATTATATAAAGAATCTTCATTTGTTATTTTATCATATTTTAAGTTTAACTCACGTTCAAATTCATAAAGATGCTGATAATTTAATGATATAATTATATCTCTGTTGAATATATTAATTGGTGAGGTCAGACTAAAATAATTCAGATTTTTTTCAAAAAAATGTGAATGAACTGATTGAAACCTGTCTACATTAAATTCATTGTTTTCAATCCAGTTTGAAAAATCAGTGACAACTGATATTTCAGGAGTTTTAAGTTGAATCAGTCCGGCAGGGTTCCATGAAGCTGCTGTAGCATCATCGGCAATAGCAATAAAAGCTCCTCCCATACCAAGAGCTCTGGCACCTGAGCCTACAGGATTAAATGTCAGGCTTTCCATGTTATCATATATGTGATCTGAAAAAGCTGTGTTTATTGATAATAATAAAAATATAAATAGTATTTGAAAGTAAATATAAATTTTGGGATTAAAATGACTAAGATACATATAATCCCTTTCTAGTCCTGATAAGAATTTATAATATCTATAATTTGAATAAGATCATTAAAAGATACTTTATTATCTTTGTTAATATCAATTTTTTTAGAAAATGAAGAATTCATATTTGTCAACAATTGCAGTACAGTTATTACATCATATGAATTAAACAATCTTGATAATCTGATATGTTCTACAGTGGGATTTACCGGACATTCTTTTGGGATATTAATCATTATTTCCTTTGTTTCATAACCACTTGATTCAAGAATAACAGACCAATCACCAGCGGAACCATGTACTAAAAATTGTCCATTTACAGGAAAGATGGTATATCCACTTTTCTTATTCTTTTTGGACATATATGCTTTTTGAATGTTTTTATAAGTTTCATTATCCTGAATTATTGCACTTAAACAACCATTTTTTCCAACACTGGTGTCTCTGGCCTGAAAGGCCCAAATATCAGTTTCTTTATATGCGCCATATTTATCATTTGCTTTTACTTTCCAATAATATTTCTGATCAAAATTTAATGTATCCGAAGAACTATCTGAAAATATAATATTTGCTTGATTTTTAAATAGATTTTTTATCATTAAAGGATTACTGAGATCCGGAGTACTGGAAATAAAAACATCATAACTCACCCTGTCTCCATCATTGTCGATCGTGTTTTCCCACTCTAAAGTATAAAAATATTTATCTTCACCCTGATAATATATTGGATAAATATCTTCATTTTTGGGTTTAATAACAGAAAAGGATTCTGGAGATGTATTGAGTTCAGATTGTTTATGTACAATTATTTCTTTAAAAAAAATTGTATTTTGAGATTCATAATCATTTGCAAAGAATAAAACCTGATATTCTCCTGGCTCATAAAATGCGACAATATCTTTCCATTCAACATGAGAAAAATCATTAGATATTTCACCTTTTTCAGAATAATATGTTTTTATTTCCAGTTGATCAGTCGAACCTGGCTTACTATAATTGGACGAATTTGGTGATTTAATATCAATCCAGAATAAATCAAATTTATTTAAGGCAGAATATTCAATTTTAAATGAAGTCTTAGAAATATTCACATCCAAATACAATCTTTCTGAAATAAATTTGTAATCTGTATTAATAGAATTCTTTTTTTGTGATTTGCTACCAATAAATAATGATTGTGAATTTAAACCATCACATGTTAATGCAAAACTAATATCACTGCTACCATATCCATCATTATTATCATCAATGAGAGGGTGCTGTAGAGACCGATCATAATAGGTGGATAAAAAATCATCTGAAGTAGCTCTTGTAAAACATTGAGTCATTAATACAGCCTCTTTAAAGCTTTTATGAATGGAATAATCAAAATGGATTTTTTTTAAAAACTCAGCGATAAAAAAATCACCCTGCCGAATTTCATTATCTATAACAGGCCCTTTAAATGCCATTTCATTGATATCTGAACTTGTAATAATAATTCGATTCTTACCAGATAGTTCATTAATAAATGACCCTGAAAAACAAGTTCCCAAAATTATGTTTATATTGTAGATATGTGTTTCAGCATCAAGCTTTGCCTGTAATTGATCTAACCATTTTTTTAAATCTTGGGATTTTATTTCCTCATTATCAATATAAATAGTCTCATTACTTCCATGTCCTACTATTAAAAGAGTAAAATTACCTATTTTACTTTTTAATTTTTCATAAGCTATATTTGTAATGGATTCTTCAATAAGAGTTAGCGAAGGAATCCTGAATGTTTTATTTTCATCATACTTAAAATAATCTGTTTCAATGCCTTTTGAAATAAATGTCCTGTATGCCAGATCACATGTTTTGGCATGTGCTTTAAGACCTTCACCATCAGAGCGTTTCCCCTGAACAATAATTGCGTAACCCTTTTTTTCAACAAAGTTTGCTTTAATTGTAGTATCTTTTTTTAATATTATTTCAATTGGATTTGAATTATTTGTTAAATCTTTCGTCCATCCCGAAAAAATATAATCATTGTAGGGAATTGCTGTTAACTCTATCAGAGAATTTTTGGGGAAATAATCATGAAAAGGTGTAAGAGTTTTGAATACTTTTTCACCATCGTTTACCTGAACAACACCACCTCCCTTTTTTAACAGAGATAAAACAGGCCCAGTTGCTATAACAGTTATATTAATAGGTTGGCTGGTTGTGCATTGGCCTGTACTATCACTGATTATAATATTTACTTCAGCTATGCCTGAGTTTTTTGTATAAGGTTGATAATGCAAAGTACCATTTGATGATATCGCAGGTTGCATGTAAAATAATTCAGGTTTGTCAGTAATAGCAGTAAAAGTAAGAGGTTGATTTTCACAAATTTCAGTTTCCAATATAGAAATTGTTTTTTCTCTTTCATCATTAAAAACTGAATGATTCAAATTTTTCTTTATAGTAGGGCAGGTTTCATAAATCTTATGTGTTTTGATATAAGGGCTGCTGGAAGATAGAATATATAATTGTTTTGTATTTTCATTAGCAATTAATTTTTCAGGATGTAAATGACTAGATTGTATAGAATTATCACAAATAATTTCTTTATTGGTAATAGTATTGATTTTCGAAATGGTACCATCTCCCCAATTAGCAACAAACAGAACATTATTAACAATTGCCATCTCTTTAGAATTCATAACCGCAGAATTTTTATTTTTTAATAAAAGTACTTTATCAACAATATTTGAGGATGAATTGATTATTGTAATCCTTCCTTCCGGCCCATCATGGGATACGTAAACATAACTTTCATCTGAATTTGTGATAGCATAATAAGGATAAGCATCAACAGGAATAGTTTGAGATAAAGACTTATTAACCAGATCTATAACATAGATCATTTTTTCAAATGTTCCTACAACAAAAAGCTTTTTCCTGGCAATAGTCATACCATATGGTTCCATTGCATCTATAGAAATATTTGATATTACTTTCCTAGTTTCTGCATTTATAAGTGAGATTATTTTTTGTGAGCATACACATATTGTTTGTCCATCTTTTGATACAATGATATTTTTAGGAAAATCAATAATTTGAATAGGATCTGGATTAATTAAATCATTATCAGTATCAATAATATACATATATGGATATGAACCTATTACATATAATTCATTTTTAAATGTGTTTATAGCCATTGCTCTCATTTCACCAAAATTATAATTAGGTAAATTTATTTTGTTATTAATGTCATAAGTATTTGTTAAAAAATCAGCAAGTAGTAAACAACAACCAGGTATTGATATATAACCCTTAAAACCATTTTTATGTAAAACCATACTATGAGGAATTTCCGGTAGATTTATTGTTGTTGAATTGTTATGTTTAATTACATTTGAGGCATATAAGTATGAGTGGATAAATAATGTTAAATAAATAATCATAATATTTACAATTATTGATAGTTTTTTATTCATTTTAACAGGCTCCATATTTTTTTAATATCTTAAATTAAATAAACTTTTTAAATAATATTACCAGAAAGACTTATGTAATGTTACAAAAAATATTATGATTTTAACATTAAAAAGTTAAAAAGCGCAATAAGTAATTGGCATTCAAGCATTTTTTATATACAAATACAAATAATCTTGCATTTCAAAAAGAGCCCTTTACAGACCAGCCAATAAATGCTTGGATTGTAATGGATGACGCATCAACATATAATTGTTTTAACAGCATGATGAAAATTAGAAAACGAATTTTAATTCTCAATAGATACAGGCTCTTAAATAATAACTATCGAATTGCACCAGATGGTAAGTATTGGAGCATGTTGGTTAATGCTATCAATCAGGAGCATATATCTTCTAAGGCAATGATTGGTTGGATTTCGCATGAACATATCATTGTTAACGATACTCCCATGAGAAATTTAGAAACAAATGATAGTCAGGATCTGGATATGCCAAACCGGGGAGCTGGGTTGAATCGGTTAAACATATATGAACATTTTCTGAATCACCTAACCATCCCCATTAATGAATAAACAAGAGATGCAGCAGCAAAGTCTGAGGCATGATGATGTTTTACTGGAGCAAGTTCAACAACATCAAAGCCGATAACTTGTCGATCTTTTGTGA
>Ga0272440_1003218_pt1 | contig 12297 bp, 9 predicted proteins | sample SSMMMBAug17_FD_192440 | JGI IMG/M metagenome (GOLD analysis project Ga0272440, IMG submission 192440) | Marine sediment archaeal communities from Little Sippewissett salt marsh, Falmouth, MA, United States - SSM-MMB-Aug17 | ecosystem: Environmental > Aquatic > Marine > Wetlands > Sediment ... | reverse complement strand
CCTGATAACAAAGATTTTTTTCGCGCTTAATTCTTGACCCACTTTTGGATAATATTTTAACAAAATTTGTAGCATTGAAAAAGATAAAAAATCCATTTGTGATTACATTTATTTTTATCAAAAATTGGCAATATTTACACTTTGAAACTATTTCATGTAAAAGGCACTAATAATATTTACACTTGTTAAATATTCAAAAATAATTTTCTGTATTATATTCAAAGGGTTAAATAATATTTTAAAATTGGCATACCTCATGCTTTATTATCGTCTAGTCATTATTCAAAACAAAAACATGGAGGTTTATCATGAAAAAAATATTATTATCATGCATATCTGTTCTCTTGTATTTGACTATATTGGGATCAACCCTTTTCATTAATAATACTGTCAATGAACAATTTGATTTCAGCAATATTAGCAGCAATGATATGTGAGAAGGCATTCTAAAGAATATTCAACTTTGGGAGGAGCTTGCTGATATTCCAGACATTCTAATCTCCAATCGCATAGCAAACACAAGGTTTGCCCCTACATTTGTCCTCGGACGTTATTATATTCTCGGTTATTGAAAAATACCAAAACTTATAGACCTATGCGTAATTGATTTCTTCCCCCAACCTTTACATACGCCCTCTTTGAACCTGTCCGATTTCAATATGGCGCATATACAGATCGAAAAGCAGCAAAAAACGATACTGAGTTACTGGAAAAACTTTAAAAATGGGCTGTTCTTTATAAAGCAACTGTGATAAACTGATTGACATAATATAGACAGGTTATTATTCGATTATTCCTTCGCAACATTTAGACAAACAAGGCATAAGGATAAACATCATGAGAAAAAACACCGCAATAATCACAACGATTCTTTTACTGATACCTCATCTGGTCTTATCAACACCACTTCCCACCATCCGGATTGGAATTGTCCGCGATGGTCCAGAGGCGCGATATCGAGATAATACCAGTCTCTTGAAAAAAGAAATACAGGAACTGATTGCCGATAAATATCAAATCCAATTCCCACCTGATAAAGATATTCATGGCAATTGGACAGCATCGGAAATAAAACGTGCAATCAATACGTTATTAGCTGCCCCGGATATTGATATTGTCATTACCATGGGAATGAATGCATCATACGAAATATGCCGTCGCACTAAACTCCCAAAACCAGTAATCGCACCCTATATTATCAATGCCAACATGCAGAAACTTCCTTTAAAACCTGATGGCACAAGCGGTGTAAACAATCTTTGCTACATTAATGCGTATAAAAGTTTTGAAAATGAAGTCCGCTTGTTTCAAACAATCACCCCATTCAAACACCTGGCAGTGCTGGTGAGCAGTCTGGCACTGCAAATCCAGCCATATATTCCTGAATATTCAAAAAGGATTGGCGATGAACTGGGGATTACCATTGAACCTGTTCCTGTAGCGGATTCAGCCCATGAAGCCCTTGCATTAGAAGAAAACATTGATGCTGTTTACGTGTCGCCGCTCATGCGCGTGTCTGATGAAGAATTTCAGAAGATTGTTAAAGGGTTAACCGATAAAAGAATTCCCTCGTTTACAATGCAGGGACGCATTGAGGTCAAGGCCGGTATTCTTGCTGGAATGGCGAGAGATACAGACTATAATCGTTTGATCAGACGTGTTGCCATGAATGTTCAGCGCATTCTTTCCGGTGAAAATGCAGGCGATATCAAAGTCGATTTTGTTATGAATAATCAGCCCATTGATGATCAAATGATTATTAATATGAATACTGCACGTGAAATCAATGTTTTTCCACCCTGGCGCATTTTATTGGCTTCCGAGCTGATATTTGAAGAAAGCCGCCCCATAGCGCGAACCATTTCAATGGAACATGCAGTTAATGAAGCCATTTCTGTGAATCTGGATCTAAAAACCAATGCACACCGCCTGTCTGCTGAAAAAGAAAAAATTGCCAATGCCAGAGCATCCTTGCTGCCAAATTTATCGGTAGATTCAACGACCTTAATTATTGATGAAGATCGCGCCAGTGCATCCAGTGGAATGGCACCAGAGCGTTCATGGAAAGCATCGGCAACAGTCAGTCAGTTATTGTATTCAGATAAAGCCTGGGCCAATTATACTGCCCATAATCATGGATTTCAGGCAGCCAGGCAGGGGCATCAGGCATTAAAACTGGATATTATTTTGAATACTGCCATTGCATATTTTAATGCTCTTAAAGCGAAAACATTTGAACGAATTCAAATAGACAATCTGGCCCTGACGCGTGCAAATCTCAATCGTGCGCGGATCAGACATTCTATCGGCACAGCGTCGCCATCAGAGGTTTATCGTTGGGAAAGTGAAATTGCTACACATTACAAATCGGTTTTAAAAGCCAAATCACAAACAAGGCAGGCGATGATTCATCTCAATCAGATTCTCAATCGACCCCTGAATGAAAATTTTGCTCTGACTGATGCCAGTCTCGAAGATCCCATATTTGAAATCAGCAATGATCGATTTATGGCTTATGTCAATAATCCCAAAAAGTTATCCATCTTTGAAGAATTTATGGTGAAACAAGGCATTCAACATGCACCAGAGCTAAAACAGATTGATGCCGGAATCAAAGCAAAAAAACGAATACTAATTGCCAATCAGCGTGAATACTGGATGCCAACAGTTGCACTTCAAGCCGGGCTTTCTCATATGGTTGCTGAAGGCGGCAAAGGTCTACATCCAACTGAGTTCAGAATACCGGGGATGCCATCCATTAAAATGGCTGAACCCAATGATACCGATTGGAACATTGCTGTCATGGCATCCTTGCCAATTTTCAGCGGCGGAAGTAAAGGCGCGCAGCTCAGACAAACCAAAGCAGAACTGGATGCCTTGCATCTTGAACGAAAATCCACTGAAAAAAAACTGGAAGAAAATATCCGATTTCATATTCGTCAAACATCAGCCTCTTTTCCTGCAATACAGCTTTCCCAGGATGCCTCAGATGCCGCACAAAAGAATTTAAATTTGATTACAGAATCCTATTCTCGCGGTGTAGTATCCATTATTGTTTTACTTGATGCGCAAAATGCATCTCTTGCAGCCAAAAGTATGGCTGCAAATTCAGTATATGATTTTCTAATTGATTTAATGAATTTAAATCGGTCGGCCGGAGATTTCTATTTATTCAAGAGTACCAGAGAACGAGAAGAATGGTTAAATCATTTGAACATGTTTATCAAAAATTATGGAGATTGATAATGATACAAAAACGATATTTAATAATTGTGTTATGCACACTGTCAATGCTTTGCGCATGCAGCAAAAAGCAGGCACCGGTACAGGCAGTAGTCAGACCTGTTAAATCAATGGTCATCCAGAAACCTGAGACATCAGCAATACGCACATATCCAGCAAAGGTTCAGGCTTCAAAAAAAGTGACATTAACGTTCAAGGTGTCCGGGCCTTTGATTAAATTACCGATCAAAGAAGGTGATGACGTCAAAAAAGGTGCATTGCTTGCCCGAATTGATCCCAGAGATTACAAAACTGCACTTGCAAAAATATCAAGTGCCATTTCTACTGCCCGATCAAAACTCAAGTCCATGAAGGCTGCGCGCCCTGAAGATATTAAAGTATTGGAAGCCCAGGTATCAGCTGCCAAAGCGCAGTTAGACCAGGCCAACCATGATTATGAACGGTATTCGGGTTTGTATGAACAAAATCTGGCATCAAAAGCAGAATATGACCGGTTCAAAAGTATGCGTGATATTGCCAGAGCCCAATTAAGCTCAGCCAGGCAAAATCTTGAAAAGGGTCAAAAGGGTGCAAGATCTGAAGATATCCAGGCAATGGTTTCTGATATTGAGGGCCTGAAAGCCAGAAAAAATGAGGCTCTACATGCACTCGAGGATACATATCTTAAAGCCCCTTTTTCTGGCACTGTGGCAAAAATCTTTGTTGAAAATTTTCAAAATATTCGGGCGGGAGAACCCATTTTAAGCCTTCAGGATATTTCTGGACTGGAAATCATAATCAATGCGCCAGAACGTGTTGTGGCGGAATCATCCAGTCTGGATTGTTTTGTTGTTTCTGCTTTTTTCAGTTCTCTGCCAGGAAAATCCTATCCCCTGAAAGTCAAGGAGTTTGCGGTTGAAGCTGACCCGCAAACGCGCTCATATCGTGTGGTCTTTGCCATGAGAACCCCTGAAAACAGTATCATTCTTCCGGGTATGACCTGCACTGTCAAAACAGTTGATACATGTATTCAAAAAAATAGATCCACTTTTCGTATACCAGTTAATGCCACTTTTGCCGATGCCCATGGGAAATCTTTTGTGTGGATTATTGATCCGGACACAATGACAGTTCACAAACGTGCTGTTGAACAGGGTGATATGACAGGAGACAGTATACGTATTCGTAAAGGACTCAATGCCGGTGAACGTATTGTTACTGCTGGCGTCAATTATTTGCAGGAAGATATGAAAGTCCGATTATTACAAAAGGATTAATAAAAAAATGGCCCGACATACCAAATTTTCCATTGAACCCGCATTTATCAACAGAGAAAAAGAACTTGGATACCTTATTCACTGGATTAATAGCACACCGGATAACATATTGTTCCTTTATGGACCGAAAAGCAGTGGAAAAACCACGCTGCTGAAGAAGTTTATTCAATGTCATTTGCCTGAAACATTGTATGTTCTTAAACATTTTAATTTACGAAAAATGATGATCAACAATTATTCTGATTTCATTCAATCATTTTTTGATATGAACTATTCAAAATCAAGCAAAGATTTAAAACGCAAGCGTGAATACAATCTGAAACTATTCAAGCTATCTCATGAAACCAAAAAAAGTCTGGAACAAAAAAGTCTTGATCCATTTTTTGTTATGGAAACCGAAATTCTCAGCAGTGTAAAAAAAGGGAAACGTCCAATAATTATCATTGATGAAATTCAGGCTCTGGAAGACATATATATCAATGGTCAGCGCGAACTGGTGAAAGAAATTTTTAATTTTTTTGTCGCCCTTACAAAAGAGGATCATATCTGCCATGTGATTATTGCCAGCAGTGATGGCTATTTTTTATCTAAAATTTACAATGACAGCAAGCTGACCAAAACCTCTACTTTTTTTAAAATAGATTATCTTTCCCAGCAGGATACCATTAGCTGGTTGAAAGATTTACAAAAAAACAGCTCTATTACAGCATTAACCCTGTCTGATTCACAAATTCAAACTATCTGGCATTATATTGGCGGCAGCATGTGGGAAATATCAAAACTGCTTTTTGAATTAATTCCTTACGCTCAGAATAAAACTATTGATGATCATATTTTACACGCTGAAATTAATCTACTGACAGGTCAGAACAAAGCGAAGTTGGAGCATTACGTCAAATATCATGATGACAAATATGCACTGATCAAAAAAATATATGATTTGCATTTAAACGCATCTGGTTTTCTGGAAAGGCATTTAAAACAGCTTATTTCAGATGGTATATATGACAGTGAAAGCCTGACGAATGAGTTAATCGAACTTGTACATTTGAATATTTTGTTCTTTAATCCAACAACATCTGTTTATAAATTACAGGGACAGAGTATTTTTTTTGGTATGAAAAAATTTTTTGAAGAGCTTTAGAAGTAAGTATCAACAGGAGATATTGAAAATGAACATTGCCGAATTTGCCATCACAAAAAAAACAGTAACACTGGTCATATGTGTTCTCATCGTCATTGGCGGGGTCATGTCGTTCAACAAAATGGGCCGTTTGGAAGATCCTGAATTTGTTATCAAAGAAGCTGTTGTAGTTACAATATATCCGGGCGCGACCCCAATGGAAGTTGCTGAAGAAGTCACTGATACCATTGAAACAGAAATACAACAACTCCCACAGTTGAACAAGATTACGTCATTATCCAAAGCAGGTCTTTCAATTATTCAGGTTGAAATTAAGGAAAAATATGGCAAAGCTTCTCTTCCGCAAATCTGGGATGAATTACGTCGCCGTGTGGGTGATGCCCAGATCAAATTACCACCAGGTGTTTATCCGCCGATAGTCAATGATAATTTTGGTGATGTTTATGGGATTCTGCTTGCCGTCACTGGTGATGGCTTTTCCTATGAAGAACTCAAAGAGCATGTCAAGTATTTGAGAAAAGAATTATTGTTGGTCAAAGATGTTGCCAAAGTTGAAGTCTGGGGTCTTCAAAGGGAAGCTGTTTTTGTAGAGATCTCCCGATATAAACTGGCCAATCTGGGAATTGGCCCGGATGTTATTTATCAGGCGTTGACAGCCAAAAATTTTGTTTTACCTGCCGGCTCTGTTCGGGTAGGTTCGGAATTTATACGCATTCATCCCACAGGGGGTTTCTTGTCCATTGAAGATATTGGCAACCTTCAAATTCGGGATTTCATGTCTGATCGGGTGATTTATCTGAAGGATGTTGCAACTGTATCAAAAGGCTATATTTCTCCGCCCGAAAAAATATTACGATATAATGGTAAACAAGCCATTTCCATTGGAATTTCTGTGGTTTCCGGCGGGAATGTTGTCGAACTTGGCAAGGCAATTCAAAAAAAACTTGACCAACTTAAAGGGAATACGCCCATTGGTATTGAATTGGGCGTGATTAATTTCCAATCCAATGATGTTACAAAAGCAGTCAATGGCTTTGTGATCAACTTTATTGAGGCCATTGTTATTGTGGTTCTGGTTTTACTCATATTTATGGGGTTTCGTACAGGCATGATCATCGGAGTCATACTTGCGCTGACAGTTCTGGCATCACTGATCATTATGTATATGATGGGAATTAATCTTCAAAGAATTTCTTTGGGCGCATTGATCATTGCTTTGGGAATGCTGGTTGATAATGCTATTGTTGTTTCCGAAGGGATGCTGATTCGGATTGAACAGGGTATGAACCGCTTAAAAGCTGCCAAAGAAGTTGTTGCGCAATGCCTGATTCCCCTTTTTGGTGCAACAGTTATTGCTGTTCTTGCATTTTCAGCCATCGGACTTTCTACAGACAGCACTGGAGAGTATTGCCGCTCACTTTTTCTTGTGATTCTGATTTCATTAATGACCAGTTGGGTGATTGCAGTAACTGTAACGCCACTGTTTTGTACCATGTTTATCAAACCCGTGGATACGCAAAACAAAGATCCATACCAGGGAATCATTTTTGTTGTGTATCAGAAGATATTAAAAACCTGTATGAACTGGCGTCTGACAACTGTATGCTGTCTTATTGTGTTGTTGATATGTGCCATTATTGGATTTGGAACATTAAAAAACAGTTTTTTTCCGCCTTCCACACGTCCACAATTTATGATGACATACTGGCTTCCGGCTGGCACAGATATTCGAAAAACCAGTGCAGATCTGAAAGTCATTGAAAAGCATCTCCTGTCTGATAATCGAATTGTTTCCACAGCATCATACATTGGTTCTGGCGCGTCGCGTTTTATGCTTACATTTGCACCAGATACATCCATGTCAGCCAGTTATGGCCTCATGTTGATTCGTGTAAAAGAAAATAAAGACATTCCAAAAATCATTCCTGAACTGAATCACTATCTGATGGAAAATTTTCCTGATGCCGAGCCAAACATTCAGCAGTTTATGCTGGGGCCGCCGGTGGGTTATGATGTTGAAGTGCGATTCAGCGGGCCAGATCCCTCAAAATTAAGAGATCTGTCAGAAACCGCTCAGACGATCATGAGAGGTCATCCTAATGTAACAGTTGTCCGAGACAATTGGCGTCAAAAAGTCAAGGTCATTCGCCCTGTTTTCCATGAAACACAGGCGCGACTTGCAGGTATAACGAAAGCAGATTTGAACAATGCCCTTCAATTATCATTTTCAGGGGCGCAGATTGGCGTTTATCGGGAAGGTGATGAATTGCGTCCCATTATTGCCAGACCACCCGAATCAGAACGTCTTGATGTAAATAATATAAATGATTTGCATATCTGGAGTGCCCTCACCCGGCAATCAGTACCTGTCAATCAGGTTGTTTCAGATTTTCAGACAGAATGGGAAGATTCAATGATTCATCGGAGAAATCGTAAATTTACAATTACAGCACAGTGTAATGCCAGATTTGGTATTTTGGGCAGCACTGTGTTTGAAGATCTCAAGCAAAAAATTGAATCCATAGAATTGCCACCCAATTATGAAATGGCCTGGGGCGGTGAATATGAAAGCTCTACAGATGCCAAAGCCGGTCTGGCAAAGACTATACCGGTTTCTTTTTTATTGATGATATTGATTGTTATCATGCTGTTTAACAATCTCAGGCAACCCTTGATTATCTGGCTGGTTGTGCCATTGGCTATTATTGGTGTCTCTCTGGGGTTATTTGTTTTTGACTTACCATTTGATTTTATGGCTATTCTGGGGTTTCTCAGTCTGGTAGGTATGCTGATCAAAGGGGCCATCGTATTGATTGATCAAATCAACATTGAGTTGGAAAATGGAAAATCAACGTATTCCGCGGTGATTGATTCGGCAATCAGTAGAATGCGTCCGGTGTGTATGTCTGCAATGACCACTGTGCTTGGAATGCTGCCTTTACTTCAGGACCCATTTTTTATTTCAATGGCAGTGACCATTATGTTTGGCTTAACATTTGCGACCATACTGACATTGGTGGTTGTTCCGGTATTTTATATAATTTTTTATCGGGTGGCTGATTAAAAAAATGCAATCTTTCAACTGATCTTATCTTAGTTCATCATTTTATCAGCCGCATCATCATTGAATTTATTTTTATTTCTGATAAACTAAAAACCAAATTATATAAAATCTCTTTCATAATAAAATTAAGTACATAAAATTGAATCAAAACAATATCTTTCTTCCCCCCTTGACAACATCAAAATGAAACTTATAAATTATTTTTAAACGTTAATCATTCAATCTACAAGGAGGTTTATCATGATAACACGTTGCTTGCGCAACCTGATCTTTTCTTATTTGGCGATAATTCTTGTGTGCAGCCTGGCACACGCAGAATCACAATGTACGCATAACGATCGACTGTTAGAGATGGGTGTTGAATATCCGGGCATTACAATCGAACGTCAAGATACTGTCAGTATGGATGTTATTATTTATAATCGAGGCTGTTCCAATGAAAGTGTCCACATTCAAGTTGTTCGACAACCCAAAGGCTGGACGACAAAAATTAAAACGTATCAATTTCAGGTTTCTGATGTATATGTACCTTCTACCCAGGAAAAAAGTCTGACATTTGATGCTATCCCCGATGAATCGGTGAAGCCAGGAAAATATGCATTTGAAATCAATGCCAGTACAGTAGATGGCAAATTTCGTTTGCGTCAACCGATTCATGTGACTGTTATTGAGAAGACAAATTCAAAAGAGTCCGATTCAGGTGTTCGCCTGTCAACCTCCTATCCTGAATTACGCGGCCCCACAGATGGCGAGTTTGAATTTTCCATAGAAGTGAATAATCGGCTGGATAAAGATGCCATTTTCAACTTGTCAGCGCATGGTCCCGATGGATGGGATGTCAATTTTAAACCTGCTTATGAGAGTAAGTATATATCAAGCCTTCGGATAAAAACCGGTCAGAATTCCTCTGTGGCAGTTGAAGTCAAACCGCCGCCATCAGCTCAAATTGGTGAATATCCAGTCAATGTGTTGGTTCAATCCGGAGATACTCAGGCTGAGGCAGCACTCAAAGTAATTTTAACCGGCACATATGATCTGGAAACAGGCACAGCATCCGGCCTTCTGTCTCTTGATGCCCGAGCCGGAAAAAAGTCATCGGTGTCTGTCTATGTAAAAAATACAGGCTCTGCAACCCAGCAAAACATTAAGTTTATGTCTTTTAAGCCAGAAAACTGGAAAGTCAGTTTTGAGCCTAAAATCATTGAAATTCTTGAACCAACCGATATGAAACAGGTAGAGGTCACAGTTGAGCCTTATGATGATGCTCTGGTTGGGGATTACTCGGTGAGCTTGAGTGTTGAAGGTGAAAAAGTAGAAAAAAATGTTGAGTTTCGAATTACAGTGAAAGCTTCATCAACATGGGCCTGGATAGGCATTTTTATTATTGTGGCTGTGATTTCTGGACTTTCATTCATTTTTCAACGAATGGGTAGACGATAAAAATGGAACCAAAAGCGATCATTCAAACCAATCATCTGACAAAATATTATGGAAACCAGGCAGCAGTGGACCATCTGACATTCTCTGTTCATGAGGGTGAAATCTTTGGATTTTTAGGTCCTAATGGTGCCGGCAAAACAACAACCCTTCTCATGTTGTTGGGTTTGACCGAACCTTCTGCCGGTAGTGCTCATGTTATGGGACTCAATCCCACGCGTGATGCAATCAGTGTGAAACGTCGCATTGGTTATCTTCAGGAAAACATGGGCTTTTATCGAGATTTAACAGCATTCCAGACACTAAAATTCATTACAGATTTGAATGACGTTCCTGATGACATTGCCAATGAGCGCGTCCACTCGGCCATCAAGACTGTCGGTCTTGAAAATGCCGGGCAAAAATTGATATCTGCCTATTCAAGAGGGATGCGTCAACGCTTAGGCATTGCAGAGGTTCTGGTAAAATCGCCCAAGATTGCATTCCTGGATGAACCAACACTGGGCTTGGATCCTGACACCACCAATCGAATCATTGATTTGATTCAATGGTTGAGTCGTGAGAAAAATATGACGATTTTGCTTTCCTCACATCTGCTGTATCAGGTGCAGCGTATTTGTGATCGGGTGGGAATTATGATTAATGGTAAAATGGTTGCCTGTGGTGATATGGATCAACTGGCTGCTGAAAAACTGGGTGTGGGCAAAGAATCATATACTTTGGAAGCCCTTTATATGAAATATTTTCAGGAAGGTGACGCATGAATGGCATGATAACTATATATAAAAAAGAATTGTCAGATCATTTTTCAAGCAATCGATTTCTTATCCTGTTTGCGTTAATTGCAATGGTTAGTTTAATTACAGCATACATGGCAGGCTTAAACCTGGCAAATAACCTTGATGGTGTCGCCAAACCCAAATTTGTTTTTTTGCTCATGTTTACATCATCCGGTGTGCAGTTTTCTCTGGTTCAATTTATTGCTTTTTTTGGCCCCCTGATTGGCCTGATGCTGGGCTTTGATACAATCAATCGCGAGCGGAACGAGGGAACCTTAAGCAAACTTCTGTCACAGCCCATATATCGTGATTCGGTCATCAATGGCAAATTTCTGGCAGGGCTGACAATTATTGTAATGATGATTGTCTCCATTATTCTTGTTGTTACCGGCTTGAGTCTTACTATGATTGGCATAGTTCCGGGCATGGAAGAAATATTGAGATTATTGATATATGTCATTATCAGTATTTTTTACCTGGCATTCTGGCTGGGCATATCAATATTATTCTCTATTATTTTTCGGAATGTGGCCACTTCGGCATTGGCAGCCCTGGCTTTTTGGATCTTTTTTTCATTTTTTATTTATCTGGGTGCTAATGCGGTAGCGAGTGCATTAGTTCCAGACGCAATGAATGATTCTGCAATGATGGTATTGAAATCCAGAATTGAAAAAGCCATTGCATTGACCTCTCCCTTACAACTTTATACAGATTCAACCGCAACAATCATTGATCCCATGAGACGAACCACCCGGGCGTTTATTCAGGTCGGTATGATGGAGAGATTATCCATGTCCAGATTTTCGGGGCCCTTACCTTTGACGCAAAGCGCGTTAATTGTTTTACCTTATATGATTACCTTGATTGCTGTCTCAATGATTTGTTTTGCCATATCTTATGTTGTTTTTATGCGTCAGGAGATTCGGTCATTGTGAGGGATTATGCACCTTTTGGTGGAGCATCATTAACAGAGTATCTACTGCGGATGCGGATTAATGCAAGTGTATATAAAAAATCTGAAATCTGTTGTTGATTCATTCCCTGCCCCAATAAGTATGAATTTTCAAAAAATGTCATTAAAATCAAAAATTTTACTGGGCGTCTGCTCCCAATTGTTATTTTTAACTGCAATTAAAAAAATTAGAAATTTATAAATTAATGGGTCAAGTCTGTGAATGATTGTTGTTAATTATCATAAGAAAATTTTTTTTATATGAAGGAAGTATTGATTTGACAAGCCATTTAAATTAAAAAACAGGAATATCATAATTTCCGCCATAAAACCGAAAGATGGCATTGATATGATCATGATCCGAACAATACATATCACTTCGTTTTTTCACATACTTCAGAACGTTATCTGTAAACCCCCCG
>Ga0272440_1003217_pt1 | contig 12298 bp, 8 predicted proteins | sample SSMMMBAug17_FD_192440 | JGI IMG/M metagenome (GOLD analysis project Ga0272440, IMG submission 192440) | Marine sediment archaeal communities from Little Sippewissett salt marsh, Falmouth, MA, United States - SSM-MMB-Aug17 | ecosystem: Environmental > Aquatic > Marine > Wetlands > Sediment ... | reverse complement strand
TTACAGGTAATTCTGTTTTCCATAATCGAATTTCGTCTAACCTGCCATGGAACCATTTGCTTTGTCCGAAAAAGCTGCCAATGTATAATTGTCGGTTATCTGAATAACCGATGGCATCTGATGAAAAAGTATCTTTATGCTGCAATTGCCATCTGGTAAATTGACTGTGGTAGTTAAATTCTGAAACATACCACGTTCAGGAATCATTCGATATCCATTGCTTAATGGGTATGCCATAGGTGCTAAAATATCATTGCCACCGGAAGTCGAGCCAATTCTCAAGTTATAATTTAGCCCTGCTGAACTTAAGGTTTCAGCATCACTGCCAGACCATGATAATTGAAGACTTGTGCCTGATATCATTGAAGTTAAACTTGATGGAGCTGAAGGGGCAGTATTTAAGTTTTGATTCATCAAAAACGTGAGAAAATTCACGTTTTTTTATGATGCTTTTTTTTAATTAAGCTCTTGTGTTATAGTAGATAAAGCATCGTTGATTTTTGTATATGCTCCTTCTAATTTACTAAGTTGCGACACATTTTGCTTTTCAGAATTATATAAAACAGCCGTTATCATGGGATTTTCAAAATATAAATTCGAGCTGGTCTTTACCCAGATAAAATCATACCCTTTTTGTGTAACTTTGGTAGATTATGATACAACTACTTGTAGGATGAGGCTTGCTCCACCAATTACGGCCATAATGAATGTTCAATGGATTTTTTGAAAGCTTTCCTTGACTATGAAAAACATTTCATAATAATGCTGTCTCAATAATTTCTTGTACATAACATCATTTTTAGATGAATACTATTAATAATTGTTGGTTAAAAACAAAACATATTTTTTATAGTTATTTCTACTTTGTTGAATTATTATATATATGTAGAGTGAGAGCCTGGTACACATGTTAGGATTTATCCAGGTTTTTGCAGATTGGCAAGCCGGCAAGCTCTACTCCTGTATCAAAACAACGTTTTTACAATTGCAAGCAACTATGATCATAATTTACAAAAGTAGAATTATTGAAACCAATCGTATAATCTATTTCTCTTTTAAGGCCTAAAGAGTAATTATGAAATTCAATTATAAAGAAAAATTTTATAATTTTAATGTAAAAAATGTGATGTTCATTTGTATATATATGTTAAAAAGGAGAAAAAAATGAAAAAAAATAATTGTATTAATGATACATTATTTTATGAATATATGGCAGGCTCTTTGTCACCTATGCAAAGAAAAAAAGTAAAACAGCATATTGCTTCTTGTGATCATTGCTATCAATCATTTCATTTGACAAATGAATTTTTAAAAGAATATAATGATTACGAGCATGTGCCTGTTTCATCTGAAAAAGCAAAATTATTCATGTCAAAACTACTTAAAAAAGCACAAAAAGAGAAAAATTCAAAAGTTCATGGTATGATAAAAAAAATAATTGATTTTGTTGTTACAAAATGCTGGGATACTAAACCACAAACACAGATTGCATATGCATATGCTCGAAGTTTAAAAAATGATTCATCAGAAATTAATTATATAAATCATGAAGTAGATTTTGAAGATATTAAATTCAGGCTTTATCTTCAAAAAGTTGATGACACAAAACCAGATATATTTTGCCTTGATGTTGGATTAGTGCAAAATGACATAGATCATGGATTTATTAGAGTAAATCTTATAAATGAAAATAATGATGAAAGATCCAAAATATTATCAGAAAATATTGTATCATTTGAACCTCTTTGTTATGGAACATATTATTTAAGCATAAAGCTTGATAATCAAAAAAAAGGAACTTATAACTTTAAAATTGATAGAGATGGACTCCATGAATAAAAAGACATTATATCTTGAAATTAACAAACATGAAAATCAAATAGAAATCAGTCTTCGTAGCCCTGGCTCTATAATATGGAAATACAGTCATATAAATTTGAATGAAAATAAAGACGTATCTATTGATATTGATCAGAAATGTAATAAATTAATTAATGCTATTAATAGATATTCTACTAGCAATAAAAAACAAGACTCATTAAATGAAATTAAAGCTTTGGGAAACACTTTGTGCGATATTATGATATCAAATGATATAAAACAAAAGCTTATTGATACAAATGCAACATATCTAATTTTATTTCTTGATGATAATCTTGTTCATATACCATGGGAATTAATTTGCATAGGAGATGAACTTCTATGTGAAAAATTTAGAATTGGTAGAGTAGTTAAAACTCGTCAGGAATTTGTGCAGTTCGATGCTTCTGAAAGAGAGATTCCATTCAATACATGGATTATTGCTGATCCTACAAATGATCTTCAATGCTCAAGAAATGAAGGCAATGCTATTCTTGGCTATACTGATGAAATCAATATTCAAAAAGAAAAATATGTTATGAAGTGCGATCTTGATAATAATGTAACTCCCGAAGACTTTAAAGAAAAAATTAGAAATTATGATATGATTCATTATTCTGGTCATTCATATTATGATTCTGAAAACTCTGAAAATAGTGGCTGGAGGCTTACTTCAGATAATTTAAAAGCACATGAAGTCAGAAAAATGTCAGGTACGAAAATGCCTTTATTTATTTTTTCAAATGCATGTCAGTCAGCTAGAAGTGATAAATGGCATGAAAATATTGATTCTGAACAAATATCATTTGGTTTGGCAAATTCTTTTATTCTTGCTGGTGTAAGGCACTATATAGGCAGCGCATGGGACATTATTGATAAACCAGGCAGTGTGTTTGCAACAGAGTTTTACAGGCATTTACTTTGGGGAGAATCTGTAGGGGATGCAATGTTCTTTGCACGAAAAAATCTTATGGAGCCAGAAAATTATGATATTGCCTGGGCAAGTTATGTTTTGTATGGTGATCCAAGATACCAATATTTTAAGAATGATGAAGTTATTAACAAACCCTCTAAACATAAGTCCCAAATAATAGTAGGACCAGTTCAGCCTACTAGAAGTGATACCAACAAAAATATACCAGGAACAAACTATAAATGCGATTTTCCAGAAATTAGAAAATGGATTACGTTAATTTTTGTATTTATTGCATTTTTAATTGTTTTTTACAACTATAAGGAAAATGTTAAACAAAATGAAGCTCATCAAATCAAGCAGATGTTAATAGAGAACATGAATGAGAGTAAAAAAAGACTGGACAAATATATTCATGAATTAACAAAATATGGCCCGATAAAAACCTCCAAATGCTTGAATATTTCAATTCTAATTAACACGCAATGCGATAATTTAACAAAAGAACAAATTATTCAAGGATTAATTGAATTATGTATTAATGAGAATACAAAATTCACGCCTTTACTTGAAACAACAGATGGTCTGATAAAAGTATTACAACAAATTATATTACAAGGGCCTCCTGTAAAATTCCAGCTTCCAAAAATGATGGTGATGTTTGATTATTATGAAAGTTATACTAAAAACAAATCTTTATTACTTTTCAGACTCATAGATGTTAAAAATGGCTTACGAACTATCAAAGATAACATTTTTATAGAAATTGATAATAACAAATTAATTCTCAAGCAAAAAGATATATTGTGCAATGGCATTGTTCAAAAATTAAATGATTATTCTGTTGTTGGCAAGGTTATTAATGTTAATAATAAATTGGTTACAATAGATATTGGTGAGTGCAATGGGCTTAAACTTACAAAAAAAATAAAAGACAATAATATTGAACAGAAATTTAAAGTTTTGGGAAAAAATATAACTCTTAAACCAATATCCATCAGAGAAAACACTTGTGATGCAACAATGTATGGCGATACAAAAGACATAACAAAAGGATTGGAAGTAGAATTAATTTTTCAATAATAATATAATCTGTTGTGAAAAAAAGGAGTAATAAATAGAAATATTAGGCCTTGATCATCGTTTCAACCACAATGTAGGGGCGATACTTGTCATCGCCCCTTTTGTTTTTGGAATAAGATGGGCGAACATAAGGTTCGCCCCTAGAGTTTTGTCATGGCAACGATTTCATTTGCCCAAAACGATGATCAAGGCCAAATATTATAAAGAGAAAAGATAATGATTATAAGTTTTATCAAAGATTTTAATATAATAATTGCTTTATTATTAATAAATACAGTTTTGATTCCATTTATTGGATGTAATACTGTTAATAACCATTCAAAATTTGTTAAAAATGGAGTTGAATATTGTGTTGATAAGGGAATTTTTAGAGGTCAATGGCATGATTATTATGAACGTGGTTTATCTTGCATTGAAGGCGGATTTTATGAAGAAGCAATAAAAAACTTTGATATGGCAATCAGTAAACAGCCTGATAGAGTTGAAGATCAGAGGATGGCAAGAAAATATGGAACAAGGTTTATTGATTATTTTCCACATCGTGAAAAAGGAATAGCAAGTTTTTTTATTGGAAAATATAATGAAGCAGAGCTTGAATTGTATAGATCTATTTTTCATGAACCAAGTGAAAAAGCTTATACCTTTCTTGATAAAATTCGCAAACAAATTATGGAACAAAAAGGCTTTGATTGTAAACTTCCTGAATTAATATGCAATATTAATGGTAAAAAAGTGGAAAATAATTTTGTTACAAATGCAAATATTTTAAAAATTCATGGTACTGCAAAAAGCGAAAATTATATTTCAGAAATCATGATTAACAATGAAACTGTTTTTATTGAAACTTCAGCAAAAAACATTGATTTTGTAAAAGAACTATTTCTTCCTGATGGTAAACATATAATCAAAATAGCAGCTACAAGTTTATCTGGTAAAAAAAAATATAAAACTGTAACTGTAAATATTGATAGGGCAGGCCCTTTAATAGTATTTACGCATCAAGATAATAAAAAAAATATTATTAAAGGTTATATAAAAGATGAATCAGGAGTACTATCTTTGACAATGAATGAAGAGATAGTTCCTATAACATCTGATGGAAAAAAATCATGCTTTACTATTAAACCAGGTAATAATTTCAAAACTTTTATATTAATGGCTAAAGATAAACTTGGAAATGAAACATTTGCAAGTCTAAATAGTAAAATTTATTGTACAGACTTGGATAAAATATATCTTGCAGAAAATAACTCACAATTATTTACAGACGCAATATATTATGTAAAAAATAACGTAAATAATGAACCTGAGATACATCTATATGGATGGAAAAAAAATAATATAGTTTATTCGGAAATGGTTAATATTGAAGGACAGCTTTTAAGTGATTACAGCTCTACTTCTTTATATATTAATGGTAATAAAATATTAGAAAATTCAGGAAAAGTGAATTTTTTTTGTCGTCCTGTTCCACTTAAAACAGGGGAAAATAATATCAATATCCGTGCAGCTAATAATAACAACTATATTAATACAAAAAATATTATTATTAATCGAAAAATACCTGATATATTAAAAGATAAATATAAATATCCTCTTTATATAAGCTTATTTAAATTTCATGATAAAGAAAAAAACGAAATAGCAGATCAATTTCGAATTTTATTAATTGAAAAATTTTCTAAAAGAAAGCGTTTTCGCTTATTAAATTCAACAAAGGAAGTAAATGCAATTATTGAAGGCTATGTTTATAAAACAAGACTGGGTATTGAAATAATAGCTCGTTTTGTTGATGCTAGTACAAGAAAAATCATTTGCATAAAGGATGCTTTCTCAGAACAAGAATCCTCAAGTATAAATGAACTTGCATCTCGATTATCACAAAAAATTCACAATGAATTTCAAACAATTAATGGAATTGTAATTAATGTTAATAAAAATGACTGTTTAATCATTCCTGAAATAACAGGCAAAGTAAAAATAAACTGGCCTGTTCTTTTATATAGACAAGAAAACGAGATCAGAAATCCAATTACAGGCAAATATTATGGGAGAAATTATAATGTGTTTGGATATGCTTATATAAATGAAATCAAAGCAAAAAGTTATTCTGCTTATTATTATGAAAAATTAGATATAAAACTTTATGATTTTGCCAGAACAAAATAATATGAAAATTTTTAAGTCAGTGAAATAATAACGTAGATTTCGACAATTTAACAATTTGAAAATATTATATTTATCAAATAGCGATTTAGCTTTTATTATTTGTATTGAATTAGCTCAAAATACAACTAATTGTATTTGTTCGTTTTATTCTAATTATTTAATATTACAGATAATAATTTTAATTATTTGAATTTACAATACAAAATTAATCAAAAAAATGATGATTTGCTGTCGAAATCAGCGATAATAATTAGAATATTTGCAAATAAATTGCCAGGCTTTGTGTGATTTTGTTACTGTCAATTTTGATAACAAATTATTGACAAATAAACTTTATGCTCACTAATATCTTGAGAAAACCCAAGATGATCTAAACCAGAAGTAGCAACATTGTTACCAAAACGATATTGATATGCAATATCGATAGATCCTAATAATAATGAATAAAAAAATGATTCACTATTTTACTGGTAAGTGAGACAGGATTTGATTCAGATTGAATCTCATATGCTATAGTATAAATAAACCCTTTTTCGTTATCTACTTTAACAATTGATTCCTAATTAATTCGTGTCTGAACGAAAAAGGGATTTTTCGTCAAGAACAAGGGAGGCAAAAAAAATAACCGGAGGAATATATTTAATATTTTGAGGATTATTTTTTTTGTCTGACGCAGTTATTGGCCAAAAAAGCCTTTTACGTTCAGACACTAATTTACAAACAATCAGAAATTATTTGTTATTCTGTTGCAGTTAATAAATTGTTATCAAAATGAATGTTTAGTGTCTAAACGAAAAAGGGCTTTTTCGCAAATAACTGTCATATAAAAAAATAATCCTCTAAATATTCTATCAATTCGTTGTATCTATTTGACTCTCGGATATAAAGATTTGTGACTTCAACCTATTCTTATACCCTAACAAATTTTACAAAACTTGATAATCTCGTAAAAAGTCAAAAAATTAAATTTTTATCTGTGTAACAATTTGAAATTATTAATAACGATTTTTGTATAATTGACTTTTTACGAGACCATCAAATCAAACTTGAGTTAATTTTTTTTTTATCAAAAGCAGGTTTTATCATAAAATCTGCAATATTTTATTTAAAAAAATTATGCTTAAAATAATTTATTAATTTTTATTGTAAAAAAAACTTTTGTTAATTGTATTCATATTATAAAACGCAATTTTAAATTTATGCCTTATTGAAGAGAACAATGAATTATTATTTTTTAATAACTGGTAACTACGAAATTAGATATTTGTAAAGAAGAATAAAATAAAGACCAAATATCTCAAAGCAATTAACCCAACAACTTCACTTATAATTATTGGTTTAGGTATTGTATGAATATTATATAGAAAATACAATATTTAGTGATAACTAAAGTAAGTGACGTTGCAGGGTTAAACATAAATCAAATTGGGGGATATTATGAAAACATTATTTTTAAGTTTGTTTGTGCATATTTTTTTAAATCAAAGCTTTATTATGGCACAGGTGGTAAATAATCATGAATTAATTAAAACAATAACTTATAATCAAATGATAAACAACGAACGAGATACAAAGAATTTTCTTAACGATAAAGGTCAATTTTTCAATAATTCTAAATTAAAAACAATTCAAACATCTAATAATAAGGATTTTAAATTATTGTCAGTTTCAGGAACTATTAATTTTCCGAAATCAGCACAAAAAGGTGACGAAATATTTGTCTATGCATTTTCAAATTCTACAGAAACTATCAATTTTATAAAAATTGAATATAATAATGTGAACATTGTTAAATATACAATTGATAAACTAGTATCTGCAAATGACTATATAGTTTTTATATGGTCTAATAAATATAGAACTCAGTTATTTTATAATGCCAATAATATTGAAAATGCTATTAAAGTAGATACCTCAGATTGTAATCCTGATAATGAAGTAAACTTCACTTTATCCAAAGGTTCATCTATTTCAGGAAAAGTAGTAAATGAGCACAAAATTCCATTGGCAAATATAGAGGTTTATGCATGGTCAGATAAACGAGAAATATGGAAATCAGCAACAACTGATGAACATGGAAACTATATAATTGAAGGGCTTGATCCTTTAGATGATTACTATATTAATATATATACACATCAATTTGATTCACTATATTACAGCTCAAACTCAAATTATCCAGTTCAAAATTTTTCACATGCAACACCAGTAAATATTGAAAAAAACAGCAGGTATGGATTTGATATTATTCTTAAAAGTTCTAATAAACATTTATTTGGATCAATAAATGAAAAAAATAATTTCTGAAAACTTAAAATAAACATAAAAACACAATATATTATAAACAATAAAGATAAAATTTTTAGAAAAAGGAGAATAAAAAGATGAAAACAATGTATAAAAGAAACTTAGAACATTTTATGAAATTTTTAGGATTGATTATCATTATTTTAACAGGATATATAACCAATATTGGATCAGGTTATATTGAGCGGACTGTTCCAAAAGTAATCAATAAAAGTATATATGTAATAAAACGAGTTTCCAATATCGACGATAGGTCACCTTTAGTTGAGTCCACCTGTCCATCAATTAATGATCAAGAAGTATCTCCATTATTAAATGAGATTTTGGTTACATTTGATGAGCCAATGAAAAATGATAGCTATTCTTTGATCGATTGTGGAGGAATAGCTCCCAATTTAACAGGCTTCCCAAAATTTATTGATAATAAAACTATTCGCATACCTGTTAATCTTGAGCCAGAAACTGAATACCAAATATGTTTTAACTCAAATCAAAGCATCCGAAGCAATTTTGTTGATTTATCAGGGAATTCAGCACGTAGATATGAACTCAAATTTAAAACTGATAAATTTGACTCAGTAGCATTAAAACAAGAAAAATCCAAAAACATTAAATCAAAAGATAAAGCTATAGATGATAGTATATTAGGACAACTAAAAGTTATGTGTAATAATACAGTTGATTTAATTAACAAAAATGGCATTGAAGTAACAAAAAAGATGGTCCTTGAAAATACCAATCAATTTGTTAAAAATGACTCTTATGTATTTATTATTAATTTAGATGGAATAATGATTGCTCATCCACTATCACCAGGTTTAAATGAAAATAACATCATTGATGTTCGAGATAAAAATGGAAATAGATTTATTTACAATATAATTCAAACAGCAAAAAATAAAGGAAGCGGTGTAATTGACTATTTTTGGCCTAGACCTGATCATAATATTCCAGTAAAAAAGTCAACTTATTTTCAAAAAGTTTCAGATAGTGATTATATTGTATGTGCTGGCGTATATAGAGATAATGAGCTTTTATAATAAAAATCAGAATTATTTTTTGAAAAAAATTTTTATTCTAATGTAAAATTTTTCATTTTGAATTGTATACTTTTTTTTAAATTGACTAAAAGTCAAATAATTATTAATTGAGTAGTAAAAAAGGAGGGAAAAAAATGTTTTCAAAATCATTTACTATAAAGTTATTTATTGGTATCAGCCTTGTTTCAGTCATATATTTTTATGCTGGTAATTCTAAGGAAGATATTTTTTTGGATAAAGACATCACCCCAAAAATTACTTTTGAAAAAACTATTAAAACAAAAACTCTGGACAAATGGGCTGATGACGACAAAGATGGCCTTACCAATTTTTTTGAAATTAAGTATCTAAACAGTAAAACTCTTTTTAATAATCCAGACACTGACAATAATGGCATTTATGACTCAGATGAGGACTCTGATTCCGATGGTTTGACCAACCTTGAAGAACAAACTCTTGATACAAATCCCCTTGTTAAAGATACTGATCAAGACAAACTTACAGATTATGATGAGGTTGTCATTCAAACAGATCCACTCAATCCAGATACAGACAATGATGGCATTTTGGATGGCAATGAAACTGTGGAAACTAATGTTTCAATAGACTCTGGCATTTCGATGAAAATGACAGGAAAAGGCAATATTGCAGCTAAATGTTCCATTACTGAGAATACCCCCAGTAAAAGTTTTTCTAAAATTCCTGGATTACTATCAAATATTATTGACTTAAAAAGCTCAGTTCCTTTTGAAAAAGCGGAACTACATATTCCACTGATACCTTACTTGATAGCTAAATCCAATGTTATAAACAATTTACGTCTGGCATACATTAATTATCAAGCACATAAAATTGAATTTCCTGAAAATCAGGAAATTTCAACAGATGGTAATTTTTTAATTGCTCACCTTGATCATTTTTCCCATTATGCAGTGATTGATTATTCAGAATATCAAGAATCTTTTTCAGGAAACTTTCATGGATCAACACGCCTGAAAAGCATACAAAATAATGTGGATCGAAACGTTGATGGAGGTATTGATTTAGTGCTTACGATTGACTCCTCAGGAAGCATGAGTGAAAATGATCCATCTTTTTTAAGAATTTCAGCAGCTAAAAGTCTTGTTGATCGACTTGAAAACACAAAAGATCAGATTGCAATTTTGGATTTTGATAATACAACAAAAGTAAATCATAATCTAAGTTCAAATTTTGATACAGCAAAAAAATCTATGGATCAGATTGATGCCAAAGGGAAGACAAATATCTCTCAAGCTTTAATAAGATCAATTGACCAATTGGCTGATTCAAGAGCATCAGCTCAAATCATTATTCTCTTTTCAGATGGGAAATCATCAGTTTCACAAGAAGTTATTGATTTAATCAACAATGTGGACATTCAAATATATACCATTGGCCTGGGAAATGATACCAATGAAAATTTGCTTAAAAAAATCGCTGATATATCCGGTGGCCAATATTTTAAAGTGAGTAATTCAAGCGATATTGAACTACCCTTTAATATCATTAAAAAAGCAACAATTGATGAAGATTTGTATGGACTGTCTGATCATGCTGAAACCAATGGTATGTTAACATGGCTGGGTTATGTTGTATATTCTGATCCATATGTCAGGGATTCTGATGGTGATGGTTTATCAGATGGTGAGGAAATCATTGCTGTAGGAACCAATGGCAATGGTGAAAAAATGTACAAAATGATATCAGATCCAGGATTATTCGATTCTGATGGTGATGGAGTGAGCGATTTTGATGAAATTAATCCGAGTGATGGGGTGCAAGGAGGGAATCCATTGGTGGCTGATCAATAGGACTGATTGGGATGCATGTTATTGATTCGATAATAGTGATCATTTAAAAAAATAATTTCTGCAAAAGGAACATCATGATGCATGATACAAATTAAATATTACACATATAAAAATTGGGTAGGATGGCTTCATTGTTTTTTTTTGCATCCTTCATATTGCCCAAAAATTAGTTAACACTTATGTTGGGATTTTTTTGATTGCTATATAGCGCTCGCTACCCTGATACCTTGCCATGTTTTGCTTCAGTGCCGGGAGCTAAACAAAACTTTATTCCATTATCTACATTTTTAGCAAATTTTGAGAATTTATAACTGATTAGTAAATGAAAAGTAAATATTTATTTTGAGTTAAAAAAAGGCCTAAGTTAACTATGAAAAGTAAATTTTTTTTATTACAATTGGAATTATCGTTTGCATGTATCATTCTGGATTTGCAGACAATACTATTATAAATTCTTTAACAACAAATAATATTGAGATAAAAGCCTATTCACCAAAAGAAGCAGTTATTGGACAAGGCATACAACTTGAAATTGAAGGCAGTGGTTTTAATGAAAATACCAGTGCAATCTTAATTCCGGATTACATGTCATCAAGTTTTTATTATAATCTTTATAATCCTTTTTTATCATTAATTGATACTCAAAAAGTTGGATCCAAGATATTAAAATAACGAATAATATAGCATTTATAGCAAATGGTTTATATGAAAAAGGATTATTAGTAATTAATAAATGATTAGTCATAAGTTCATATGCACTGAAAATGATAAATGAATATAACCAATTAATTTTAAATAATATTGATATTGTATTGAAGGAGGGAGTTTTGAAATTGAAACATTACTATGTTTTATCATTTATCTTACTTTTCAGCGTGAAATTTAATGTGCATGCAGAATTTGTAATAAATGTTACAGACGTTACAGAAACTGAAAAAAAAATTAAGATCGATTCCATATCCCCTGTTATAGGTACCATTGGAGAAAATTTGCATGTGAAGATTAAAGGCTATGGCTTTGATGAGAATACAAAGGTTTATCTGATTCCTGATCTTGATAATCCTGTAATTGGATCGTTTAAAACTAATGGTCTT
>Ga0272440_1003216_pt1 | contig 12302 bp, 8 predicted proteins | sample SSMMMBAug17_FD_192440 | JGI IMG/M metagenome (GOLD analysis project Ga0272440, IMG submission 192440) | Marine sediment archaeal communities from Little Sippewissett salt marsh, Falmouth, MA, United States - SSM-MMB-Aug17 | ecosystem: Environmental > Aquatic > Marine > Wetlands > Sediment ... | reverse complement strand
GACAAATCAGATGCAATATACAGATATTTTTCCATGCCATCATGTGATTTTCCCAAACACAATGCCGCTCCCACAGTTAACTTATCATTGATTCGATAAGATATACCAGGAGCGAAGACTTCTCTTACGATATAGACATGATATGCATTAAAGGCTGCCGGATTATTGACAGGATTTGAATCCCATTCCAGCTCCATTCCCCAGGGAACATACACAGCAAATCCTGCACTCAACTTGTCATTAATCGGCATGGTATAACCCATAGAAGGAACAATCAAAGCATTCGCATCATTTGAAAAGCTTTTTGGACCCTTAACCAAAGGATCCTGTGGTTCCCCCAATGCTTCCTGAGTGGGTGACTTTACAGTGAAGTCATGAATTTTTAATTCAGGAAACAATACATTCACTCCCATTGAAAAATTGCGCTTCTTCACCCAACTCATACCTGCCGGGTTGTAGTACAATGCAAATGGGTCATCTGCCTGGGCTGAGACCGCACCGCCCAAAGCGGTTGCCTTTGCTCCGATACCAAATGTGTCGTTGTTACCAGCCTGGCAAGGTATTACATACACTAATAATGCAATAAATACCCCAAACATCTGTTTTTTCATTTTCCCTCCATTTTTTGAAGTTTATTAAAAAATTGATGAAATGCTTTTCATTATAAATAGTTTTTTGAAATCCGATAAGTCTATCAATATAATAAATAGATTTCCTTGTTTCACTCCAATTCAGGAGAACACTGACGTACCCTGACACCCACAAAACGCATTTGAAAAAAACCAACGTTGGACGATCATAAACGCCTGTCAATTTCTCTCATTTGCCGGTCAGTTTTTTTTTTGCGCCTCTGGCAATTCACGAATCGACGCAGCTATTTCTTTGTTCATTTCAGAGATTTCATTGTGTGTTTTTACAATATCGTGAAGTGTAATATTCTTGTGTCATTTTGAGCGGGTATTTTCCATTGATAATTATTAAATACAATACTTATTGTAAAAATCATCCAATCCGATAGCGTCAACATCAAGCGGCTGCTGCATTATTCTGGACAGGCAATCGATAATGACATTACCCATCAGAAATAATTTTATCAATCAATTCTGCTCTGACTTCTTCCCACCGCTCAACAGGAATCTGGCAGGTTCCAACAGCGCGGTGACCGCCTCCGCCATATTTTAGCATCATGGAGCCGATATTGGTTTTTGAGGTTCTATTGATAATGCTGTGTCCAACAGTGAACACCACGTTTTGTTTTTTAAACCCCCAGATGATTCGCATGGAAATGTTTTGTTCCGGAAAAAGCACATATTCTTTAAAGCGATTGCCTGATACAAAGTCATCAACATTACGTAAATCAATGATTAGCAGATTTTTTTCCACTGTGCTATTTTCACGAATCATTTTTTCGTAGGCTTCTTCTTGTTCATCGTAACGTTTGATACGTTCCTGAACATCAGGAACTTGAAGGATTTCATCAGCGGACATGGTCTGACAATATTCAATCATTTTTTCCATGAGTTGATAGTTTGAAATACGATAATCTCGATATCGCCCCAAACCGGTTCGTGGATCCATTATAAATGATAGCAATATCCATCCCTTTGGATTTAATATTTCATCAAGGGTCAATTGGCCGCTATCACTCTTGTCTACACCTGTCATCAGACCATTGGCTTCAAATTTAGCAAATCTTTCATCGCCACCATAATAGTCATAAATGACTCTGGCGCAACTGGGAGCCTCTTTACTTAATCCTTTATAATGAAATTGTTGATCAAGTTTCAAACGTTCTTGCTCACTGGAATGATGATCAAACCATAAACCGCATCCAGGAACATATGGAATATTGGTCAAAACATCATTTTCTGTCACCTTGATCATTCCATCCTGAACATCCTTAGGATGAACAAACTTGTATTCATCAACAATCCCGGCTTCGACCAATAAAACGGCACAAACCAGACCATCAAAGTCCGAACGTGTAATGAGTCTCATGAAAAACTCCTTTATGATTATACGGGTTTGATCCTGGCATTCTTTTTTGCCAGGATTGATTTATTTAAAATTTGATTAATAAATTGCAAAAAATATGCCTCAAATAATTCAAGCTGTTCTATCAACATATCAATTGATTAATGCGTGGAATGCTTTTTATCTTTGGATTTTTTGTCTGTTTGTGATGTTTCTTTCTCTGTTTGGGATGTTTCTTCCACTGGTTTTGGTGGCGGTAAACCCAAACGTTCTCTTAAATTAGGTTCTCGCAAAAGTCCTGTATGAATAATACCATCTGTAAAAATATAGCCTGGCGTACCAGTAATCCCTTTTTCTTTCATAAATAAAATGGTGGCTTCAACTTTATTTTTTCCTGAAGCGCATTGGTTTTCAGACTGATACTCCGACTCCAGACCTTGAATCCCTTTTTTGTCACAAATAATTGAAATGCATTGCTCCTTTGCATTTTTATGAAAAGACAAAGGATATAAGATAAAATGCGTTTCTATTTCTCCTGCTTCAGCCAATTGCTTTAATATGGCTTCACCCTTTTTACAATAAGGACATTGCGGATCTGTAACATAAAAAACTTCAACCGGCCCCTTTCCAATCGAAAAAGCTGTATAAGATTTCAGATTTTGAACCTCTTTGGGTGACAGTTTTGTGTATTTTTCCAATGCATCACGGGTTAAATTTTTGCCAGTGTTGCTTTCAATGAGATGACCAAACACGAAAAATTCATTTTCAGGGTTGGTATACAAAATATTATCCCGACCGCTGATACGAACATGAATTTCACATATACCTTTATATGCAGTCGGTCGAATGCCTCTAATTTCTACTTCCCGCTTGACAATCGGTTGAATTTTTTCAAGCAAATCTTTTTCTGATGGGCAGCTATCGCACAATGCCTGGCTGGTAATCATCAAAAGAATAACAAGCATGCTTGCATGTCTTATCCATTTTTTATGGTTAAATATGGTGTTAAATTGAATCATGAATAATTTTCCTTTTAATTGCTATAGTTGAAATGATTTGGCGTGTATTTACACTATGAATTTTTTGGCCTTAATCATGATTTCGTCCACTAGTATTTCTCTTAATCTTAATTTTAATCCAAAAAAAATAGAGCAAGAGCAAGAATACCATGTGGCTGAAACGATAATCAAGGCCGATTTTTTTTAATATCATACAGTTTTAATGAATGCAACAGCGATATTGGATAATTTTATTAAAATCATTATATAATGTAGAAAATATCAACCGGATGACTTGACAATCAGTGCACAAAAATTATACAACATTACTGCACAGATTTTGCAAACCGAATCATGCTTATGAGATATTATCATATTAAAAATTCAAAATCCAATTTGAATGTATAATCCAGGGAATCATAAAAATGTTTGAAAATATTCCAAAAGTAAGAATCAAAGACTCAATAGCTACAAAACTATTAAAAAGTGTGTTTGGCATTTATATCATAATTGCCATTGTTGTAACAGTGATTCACATTGTCGTGGAATTCTATCATACACGTAATTGTATCATTGGTGAGCTAAAAACAATATACAAAACAATTGAAGACGGCCTTGCATTATCTTTATGGGATTTTGATCTAACCAAGACACAATCTATTATAAATGGCGGAATTATATTGCCTTCTGTCACAGGAATCTTTGTTCAAGATGAAAGCGGTCGCATTGTCGGTATCGCTGGGAATGTTGATCAAACGAAGGATTTAAACACAGAAAAAGGATGGCAATTTCTCCAGACGTGTCGATCTATCTTAAATATTGGAAATACAAAGCAGGTTTATATATATGCCGGTGATATTCATTACGAACTTGATGGTAAAAAAGTTCGAATCGGTCGGCTAAGTATTTTTTCGGATCAATCTGTTGTCCTTGGTCGGGTAAAAGTGGGGTTTTTCTTTCTTATACTCAACTCTTTCATTAAATCATTTGCGCTGTGGTTCATTTTTTTAATGTATAGTCGTCGTTACATCAGGCGTCCCTTATTCAAATTAACGACAGCGACGACCCAATTGGATCTGGATAATCTTGAACACATCAAGATTGATATCTGTTTGCCAGGTCATAATGAATTTGTTGTATTGGAAAAAAGTTTTATGCGGATGACTGAAAAACTTCTTGAATCCAGAACACGCCTTCAAAAATTAAACGAATCATTAAACAAGTACAAAAACCATTTGGAAGTAATGGTTGAAGAACGAACGAAAGAACTGTCAGAAACGAATTCTCGCCTTGAGGATGTGATTGAACAACATAAACAAACTCAAGAAGAATTATATATAGCCAAAGAAGAAGCAGAACTGGCCAGCCAATTCAAAAGCGAATTTCTGGCAAATATGAGCCATGAAATCCGCACACCCATGAATGCAATTTTAGGTTTGACTCACCTGGTACTCCAGACAGATCTGGATCCCAAACAATATGATTTTCTCAATAAAATTAACACATCCGCAGGATCATTGCTTCGGATTATCAATGATATTCTGGACTATACCAAGATTGAAGCTGGCAAACTGGAAATTGAATATATTTCATTTAATTTTGATGGGGTTCTGGACAACTTATCCAATATAATAACATATAAGGCAGAGCAAAAAGGCCTGGAAGTATTATTCGATGTTGAACCAGATGTACCACGATGGCTCATTGGTGATCCGCTTCGATTAGAACAGATCCTTTCTAACCTGTTTTCCAATGCTTTGAAATTCACAAGTAAAGGGGAAATAATTCTTTTTGCGAATATCATCAATAGTGATAAAAACAACGTGACCATTGAATTTAAAGTAAAAGACTCCGGCATTGGTTTGACCCAAAAAGCGATCAAGAAATTGTTTCAGTCTTTTACTCAGGCGGACGGTTCTACAACCCGAAAATATGGGGGTACAGGATTGGGATTGTCCATTTGCAAGCAATTGGTTCATTTGATGGGCGGAGAAATTTCTGTCTCAAGTGAACCTGGCGTTGGCTCTACATTTAAGTTTACATTACCATTTAAAATAGATCGAGAACAAATGCATAAGGCACAGTATACTACAGATGGTCTTGACCAAAAACGTTGCCTGATTGTTGATGACAATGAGGTTTCTCGATTGATTTTTATGCAAAATCTGACATCATTTTCATTACAATGTAAAGCCTTACCTTCTGGAATTGAAGCACTAAAAGAGTTGGAAAGTTGTGAAGAACCATATGACCTGGTAATTCTGGACTGGAAAATGCCAGAAATGGATGGCATTGAGACTGCTGCAGCAATAAAAAAGAGTAAGCATGTTAAAAAAATGCCAGAAATATTAATGGTATCTGCATATGGGCGTGAAGAAGTGATTAGCCGTGCGAAGGAAGCAGGTTTTGACTCATTTTTGATTAAGCCGGTGAACCGATCCATCCTGTTCAATGCAATTATTGAAATTCTTGGCGAAAAAGGCGCCAAAACTGCTCTTAGAAAAACAGCCCGAATGAAAGAAGATAAGAAAAAGATGCTTTCAACAATAAGAGGTGCGAAACTTCTCATTGTTGAAGATAACGAAATTAATCAAGAGATCGTGACAGAGCTATTAAGTAATAACGATTTTAAAATCACTCTGGCCAATAATGGTCTTGAGGCAGTTGATGCAGTTGAAAAGGATGAATTTGATCTGATTTTTATGGATATCCAAATGCCAGAAATGGATGGTCTTGAAGCAACTAAAACTATTCGAGAAAAAGGTTACACTGAAGTACCTATCATTGCAATGACTGCCCATGCAATGACAGGAGATCGGGATAAAAGTCTCAATGCAGGAATGAATGATCATGTCACCAAACCTTTGGATCCAAACAAAGTTTATGAGGCCCTTGTTCAATGGATTCCTGAAAAAGAACAATTAGAATCCAATGAACCAGAACAAGAAGATACTGACGAAACTTCAGATGCAGAAACAGCGATACTTCCCAAAGAAATACCAGGGCTTTCCATCGAAAATGGCCTTGAACGTTTGAATGGCAATGTAGATTTTTATATCAAACTTCTTGAAAAATTTCAAAATGCTTATACTCCATCAGATATTGATACGCTGAAAATCTGGCTTAGAAATGAAGAAATGTCAGAGGCTGCGCGTTGGGTTCATACAATAAAAGGAGTTTCTGGAAATATTGGGGCATTGGATTTGCAAAAGATATCTATGGCCCTTGAAACATCTATTAATGAAAATGATCATCAATTAAAAGACCATCTGGAATCTTTTTCCAAAGTTTTTCTCAACTTATTAAACGAATTGAAGAAACAAGATTTTTCTAGCCAAAAACAAACAACTGAGAAAAAAGCAACAATTGATATTGAAACGCTTAAGGGGAAACTTGAAGAATTGTCAGATGCAATTAAAAAAAGAAAACCCAAGCCGTGCAAACAGATTATGCAGGATATTAACGAATTTGAATTGCCTGAAAAATTTTCCAGTGACATAAAAGAGCTGGACAAATACTTGAAGCGATATCGTTTTAAAGATGCTGCCACAATTTTGGAAAGCATTGGTTCAAAAATAGGATAACACATGAGCAATCAAGATTTATTGGCAAATGATAGCCGATATAAATCCAAACTTTTAATTGTTGATGATGATGAACAGCACCTTGAAATGCTGTGTGAATGTATTGAAGACTATGTAACGACCATCATCACAGCTATAAATGGTATTGAAGCCATCAAAAAAGCCAAAGAAGAAATGCCGGATATTATTTTAATGGATGTTATGATGCCTGATATGAATGGTTTTGATGCTTGTCAAGCGATTAAGAAAGATACCAAAACAAAACATATTCCAGTTATTTTTATTACGGCTTTGAACGATCTTGATAGTATACTTCGGGCTTTTGACAGTGGCGGGGTCGATTATGTGTCCAAACCTTTTCATACAAAAGAAATTGTTTCAAGACTCTTGAATCATTTAAAAATGCAGTTTCAACAACGCCAATTAATGGATCTCGCCATTGAATTAAAAACAGCAAGAGAGTCTGCCGAAGCTGCCAGAATTATCGCAGAAAAAGCCAATAAGGCAAAAACAGATTTTTTATGTAATGTCAGTCATGAATTAATGACACCCATGAATATGATCATGAATATGACCCATTTTGCACTGGGTTCTGGCTTAAACGATCAACAAGCTGAATATCTTGAAAAAATAAAAAGATCATCCGAGTTGCTAAAAGAATTAATTGATGACATACTTGAGTATTCGTCTTTTGAGTCTGGCAATGTTTCAAGTAACCAGGAAGTTTTTCAACTCAAAAATGTGTTGACAGAAGTATATAACAAATTATCGTATAAATTAAAAAAAGGAAGTGATATTCAACTGATTATTTCAGAAGATCCATTAATTCCCAAACAATTAATTGGGGATACTGCGCGCTTACACAAAGTTTTATTTCACCTCGGTGATAATGCAATTAAATTTACATCAGCAGGTTATGTTAAAATAAAATCGCGACTTTTGGAATTAAATAACAATCAGGCAAGCGTTTCGTTTTCGATCAAGGATACGGGGCCAGGAATGGATAAAAGTCAACAAGAAGCATTGTTTCAACCCTTTATCCAGGCGGATGGATCAAGAACACGAAAACATGGTGGGGTTGGATTGGGACTGGCTTTGTGTCGACAACTGATCAAAATGATGAATGGAAAGATTTTTGTCAATAGTATTCCCAACGAAGGATCAGTCGTTAAACTTCAGTTTGTTTTTTCAATCCCAGAAAAAAATGATACTGTTGAAAAGCCAACAATGACAGAACAACCATTAAAAACGACCAATAATGCGGATGATACGATATCTGAGAATTCAACCAACAGTCTATCGGAACAGCAATTTATTGAATTATTGAATCAGCTTGAAAAGCATATTAAAAGGCGAAATCCCAGAAAAGGCAAACAAATTTGTGATCAGATTCTGACATCGAACGTTGACAAAGTGAATCGTGAAAAAATCGAACAGATTCACGAAAACCTTCGTCGATATCAATTTAAAGATGCACAGGATCAGCTATCTAGAGTGTTAAATAAATCTTAGAAATATAAATATGACTTTGGCCCAAATGTTAGGGTCATTTTGAATAAAGTAAAGGATTATATGTTTCATGAGGGAATTATCAGAATGCACAGTCATGATCGTGGATGATACTGAAACCAATATTGATATATTGGTCGAAACATTGGGAGATGATTATGATATTGCTGTTGCCATGGATGGTGAAAGCGCTCTTGAATATATTGATGATGAACTTCCCGACCTGATTCTTCTGGATATCATGATGCCGGGAATGAGTGGATATGAAGTCTGTCAGCGACTTAAAAAAGAAGAAAGAACGAATAAAATTCCTATTATTTTTGTCACTGCAATGAACGATGAATCGGGCGAAAAAAAAGGCCTGGAAATGGGCGCAATTGATTATATTCGTAAACCTTTTAACCCATCGATTGTGAAGTCTCGGGTAAAAAATCATTTAGAGTTAAAATTAGCAAAAGAACAGCTTGAAGAACAAAATACAATACTTGAAATTAAAGTGAGAGAACGAACAAAAGAATTAAACTTGACACAGGATTTAACAATTTGTTCATTGACATCTCTGGCTGAAACACGTGACCCAGAAACAGGTGGACATATCCAGCGTACACAAAATTATGTCAAATCATTGGCTGATAAACTGATTGAAATGCCATATTACAAAAAATTTCTTGATCATAATATTATTGAATTATTATATAAATCTGCCCCATTGCATGATATTGGAAAAATTGGGGTGCCAGATCAAATCCTGTTCAAACCTGGAAAATTGACAACTGAAGAATTTGACGAAATGAAAAAGCATACAGAATATGGAAATGCGGCACTAAAAAAGGCGAGTGAGATGTTTGGAACCAATTCATTTTTTCGGTATGCGCAGGAGATCGCGCATACGCACCATGAAAAGTGGGATGGTAGTGGCTATCCACAAGGTTTGAAAGGTGAAGATATTCCGCTCTCCGGTCGATTAATGGCCCTGGCAGATGTCTATGATGCTTTGGTAAGTAAACGAGTTTATAAACCCCCCTTTTCACATGAAAAATCTGTTAATATTATCCTAGAAGGTCGTGGAACGCATTTTGACCCCATGCTTGTTGATGTTTTTAACGAGATTAATGATGTTTTTCGTAAAATTGCTTTTAATTTTGCTGATTTTGATGAAGAGCGATTGGCTCTCAGTAAGGAATAATCATTCAATACTTGCACAAAGGAACTTTTTATGAACTATGATGAGCCTTTTTACAGACGAACCATTCTTCCATGGTATCAATCCAATGGTGTAAGCATTATTATTATATTGATGATGGCTGGACTGATTGCATTTTCTATAATTGGTATTCAAATTGCCAATTCTTTACCGGTCTGGTACAAATTAAAGGGCATTCCTTATGCCCTATTGATATTATCTATAGCGTTTTTAGTTATTTACCTGGGTAGATTAATTCATTATCGAATTCAAAGATTGTCAAAATCTAAGAGATGGTAAACAATAACGTTTCAAACGATGATATAAAGTGGACGCCCTGACAAATGAAACAGAAAATAGAATCAATCATGCGATCTGATCATTCAACAGGTTTCCTTGCCTTTGTTTTGTTTTTGTTATCGATTATATATGCCGGAATAATGAAAATTCGTGCGTACTTATACCAATGGCGCGTATTTCGAATCAATAAACTGCCGTGTAAGGTGATTTCTATTGGAAATATTACAATTGGCGGTGCTGGCAAAACGCCAATGACAATATATTTGGCCCGAATGTTTAAACAGATTGGATTTCGTGTTGTAATACTGAGTCGGGGCTATAAAGGCACTTATGAACAAAACTGTGCAATGGTTAGTGATGGTAGTAAAATTCTGATGGATGCACGATCTGCAGGTGATGAACCCTATCTTATGGCCAAACAACTCACCCATGTTCCAGTAATTGTTGGAAAAGATCGCTATGAATGTGGTCAGATGGCGATAAAACAATTTTCCCCCAATATTATATTATTAGATGACGCTTTTCAGAATTTGCGAATATTTCGAGATGTAGATATTGTATTGATGGACGATCAGTCTCCACTCGGCAATTCTCATATCATGCCGAGAGGTGTGCTTCGCGAACCCAAATCTCATTTAAATCGTGCGCATTTATTTGTTTTCACACGTGCCACCCAAAACCAGAATGATCTCGCTCAGATAAAATCATATGTCGCCAACAAGCCGGTATTTAAATGTAATCATATACCAGACAAACTGATGCAAACCAACGATGCGGGACATATCACACGATTACCGCCCGAAACCCTGGCCAATCAGACTGTTTATGCTTTTTCAGGAATTGCCAACAATGACGATTTTTTGCACATGCTTGCTAAATTGCAATATCAAGTTGTTGGCTCTAAACATTTTAATGATCACCATAACTATCATGATAATGATTTGAGACTGATTGAAACAAATGCGATAAATGCAGGCGCAAGCTATCTGCTGACAACTGAAAAAGATTATGTAAAAATATGCAGCCAACATAATTTGAAATTGCCGCTTTTTGCGCTTGGTATTCAATTGAGTTTTGGAAACGATACAAAAAGATTTGAATCAACAATTCAGGCGCGAGTAACAAATCCATGAGGCTTTTTAAAAATCCAATTACTCAAAAACGCATGCTTCGTTTCAAGCAAATGAAACGCGCGTATTATTCATTCTGGCTGTTGATAATTATTTATGGAATCAGTCTGTTTGCAGAATGTATTTCTTATAATATTCCACTTTATGTTTATTATAATGGCCAATCCTATTATCCTTTAATTTTTTATTATCCTGATGACGTGTTTACGGGTTCAGGCAAAAAGACGCGCCCGGATTATAAAAGCATTCAACAATCTGATTCTTTTAAAAAAAATCAAAACAACTGGATGCTATTTCCAATCCATCCCTTTGGCCCCAATGAAAGCGTTTCTCCTGACTCAATAAAAATTGACAATCGGATTTACGTTACTTTTGATTGTCAACCTGTCTTGGGCCATGTTCGAATAACAAAGGAAAGAAAAATTTCTCGTGCGTTTCATATGGATGAATTCACCCACATTCAGGACCGAAGTTTAAAAGGTCAGACATTGGATAGTATCTTTCAACTTCCTATTGATTTTATCGATGCCATTGATCGTCGATTCAATAATGAATCATGCGAAAGAATATCGGTACAATTAAGAGATTCAGACAATATGCCATATACAATTTCTTTATCAACCTATACCAAAAGAAGGCGTCCGCCAGGGAAATTGCGCTTGGTTTTTCGAAAAAAACCTGTCATTTCAAAACCATTTCAAATTCTATTTGCTCCTCAACAAGACAGGCCAGGAGATGTTTACGTTGTATCCGGTCAGAAATTGTGGGACGGCTCATCAGTTGAGAAAAACACCTTTCAATTAACAGATCTGCAAAAGAATCGTTTGAAACAAAAGGCTGCCCTTCGTTTAAATACTGTTGTTGATGCAACTCAAATGCGGGTCAATAATATTTTATATCAGATTCGATTTGAAAAAGAGGATGTTCGTTTTCCTTTTCGTCCAGTCACCGGGCACCCTTTGGGCCTGGATAGTGCAGGCCGTGATGTTTTATCAAGAATTCTGCATGGATTAAGAATTTCAATGACGTTTGGGATGCTATTGGTTGGCTGTTCAATGGTGATTGGTATTTGTTTGGGAGGAATTCAAGGATATTATGGCGGATGGTTGGATCTTTTGGGACAGCGTTTAACAGAAATTTGGAATGCATTACCTTTCTTATACATTATGATCTTGATGGGTGCTGTTCTCGGTCGCAGTTTTTTTTTACTCTTGGTGTGTTATGGGATGTTCAACTGGATTGGAATATCGTACTATATGCGAGCAGAGTTTTTACGTTTAAGACATCTTTCTTTTGTAGAAGCAGCACAAACTCAAGGATTACCAACATGGCGAATCCTTATGTTTCATATTTTACCCAATGCGTTAACACCGATTATCACTTTTGTTCCTTTTTCGCTTGTGGGTGCCATTGGTGCCTTAGCAGCTTTGGATTACCTGGGTTTTGGACTTCCGCCTCCCACACCCAGTTGGGGAGAAATGCTTGCCCAGGCCCAGGCTTTTCGATGGGCGTGGTGGTTAATTTTGTACCCATCCTTTGCGCTATTTCTTGTTATGCTGCTCGGGGTATTTGTGGGTGAGGGCGTCCGGAATGCATACGATCCCAGACCATATAGTCGGATGCA
>Ga0272440_1003215_pt1 | contig 12303 bp, 8 predicted proteins | sample SSMMMBAug17_FD_192440 | JGI IMG/M metagenome (GOLD analysis project Ga0272440, IMG submission 192440) | Marine sediment archaeal communities from Little Sippewissett salt marsh, Falmouth, MA, United States - SSM-MMB-Aug17 | ecosystem: Environmental > Aquatic > Marine > Wetlands > Sediment ... | reverse complement strand
CAAATCAGACAACGACTGCGTTCTATTGTTCATTGTTCTTCATTATGTCAGATTCAAGCTTATATGTCTGATCTAGAGCAAATGTATCTATGGATGTGGAATCAATATTCAAACAAATAATATCATATCAATCTTTTTTTTCCAACTGCATTATTTTCTGATGAATTTCGTGTAGTTCAAATGGTTTGCAAATGATATCATGGGCCCCAATTTTTTGAGCAATTGTCAGATAATCATTTGGTTCCCTATAAAACGCGCCGCCAGACATAGCGATAATTTTTGTGGCTGGATATTTTTCTTGAATTTCCCGGATTGTCTCAAGCCCTTCTTGTTCGGGCATGAATATATCTGTTAAAACAATATCTGCCGGATGTTTTGACTGCAAATACACAGCCTCTCGTCCATCTGAGGCAAGAGTTACTTTGTATTTTTTATTTTCAAAAAAGAGTTTTAACATTTTTTGGATGGATGGGTCATCATCAACAATTAAAATATGTGCCATGATCAATGCTTCCTTTTATAAAATTGTTTTTTTCATATAAATATATAAATGTTATCATGAATTATAAATGGATACAATAGACATACATAATACTTGATGTTTATTTTTTTTGCAAACATGCGCCAAGGGCGCATTCCTAAAAAAGTCGGACATTCGGTTTCTTAGGAATGCTCGAAAAATAAATTCCTCATTTACTTATGTGCCAATAACGTGTAGGGGCGAACCTTATGTTCGCCCATCGTACATAGGAACGAAAACGTTATTCGTTCGAGGGCGAACATAAGGTTCGCCCCTACATCGGGCTGGCACATAAGTAAATGGGGAACTTATTTTTCGAGCATTCCTTAGTAATTCACATTCCTATCTTAACCTGAAGGCAATGGCCTATAGGCTTTGACTTTTCAATGACACAAACAATTCTCCAAAAGCCGCATGATTTTTATTTTCAATTATTGGAATCATTTCATTAAGCACATCCCTGTACAGGCGAATATAATTCAATGATTCAGGATTATCAATTAACAATGATCCAAAAAGATCTGCCGGCTGATCCAATAGCTTGTAAATGCGATCCAGGCGGCGCTTGAAAGTGATTGTGCTGCATTTTTCAATGTCTTCAATAGAGAATCCGGACGATTTGATGCAATGGGCCAGGCCCAATGTAGAAAAATGATTCACCCCTTGAATTAATCCCATGAGTCGATCATGTTTATTGGGATCCATTTCAAGCACTTTCAACTTTCCATTTTCAAAAATGTGTTTTACCCATTTAAGTCCAATATGTCCGCGTCCCGGGCATATTGCCACACGTTGTCCCTCGGGATTTTCTATGGGGCCAAACAAGGGATGAACACCGACAACATCAGCATCAGAATGAGACATCATGGCTTCAAGCGGTTTTTGTTTGATTGATGTCAGATCCATCAGTAAACGTTTTTCTCCCACATAAGGTCCGATTGTCTGAATCATTTGGATGGTGACCGGAATCGGCACAGCGATGACAACAACATCACAAAGGCGCGCCATCATAATGGGCGTCAGTTCTGTGGATCTTCCTACAGGATAGACATCATATCCTTGTTTTTCAAGATAATCAGCAAACCATGCACCAATGCCTCCGGTTCCCCCTAAAATGCCGATCTTGGAAAAGCTTAATCCCATACCATACCTCCTTCAGGATAGGAACCTAATCTTTTCAGGATGGCGCAATGCGTTTCCATTTCTTGAATTGCACTACGCACATTGGGTTCAGAGAGGTGCCCTTCAATATCTGCAAAAAAGAGATACTCCCAATTTCTTACTTTCATTGGTCGGGATTCAATGCGTGTCATATTTATTTCATATTTTGAAAGCGGATTTAAAGCCGAATACAATGCCCCTGGCCGATGGTTCAGAAAAAAGAGCAGTGAGGTTTTATCTTTTCCTGTAGGTTCAGCATGTTGTCTTGAAATAATCAAGAACCGCGTGACATTGTCGGGCTGATCTTCAATATTCTCAGCTAACATGTTCAGTTTGTATGTCATTGATGCCAATCGACTGCCAATAGCGGCAACTTTTGGATCCTTTTGTGCGATTATGGCTGCAGCGGAAGTGCTTTCCACTTTTTGTGTGGGAAGGTGTGGGTAATTTGAGCGCAGCCAGGAACGACATTGTGCAAAAGGCATGGGGTGTGAGAAAATGGATTCTACGTTGTCCATCGTTGAAGATTTACTGAGCAAATGATGTCGAATGCGTAAAAATATTTCTGCACATATTTTAAGATCGTATTTGTAAAAAAGATCCATTGTTACGTTAACAGAACCTTCATAAGAATTTTCAATGGGGACAATGCCTTGTTGACAGACGCCTTTTTCCACAAAACTAAAAACATCCTCTATGGTTTCAGCAGCACGAAAGGTAGTTGAATGCCCATACAAATATATTGCCGCCTGATGACTAAATGTTGCTTCAGGTCCAAGATAAGCAACGTTGATGGGTTGTTGAACAGTTCGAGCGGCAGAAATAATTTCGGAAAAAATGTGCTGAATGGCTTCCGGGGTCAAATGCGCCTGGCTTTTAGATTTCAGTTTTCTAAAAACCTGCTCTTCACGCGCCATATTGAATACATCCATTCCCTTTTCTTTTTTTATCTGCCCTACTTTATACGCCAGTTCCTGTCTCTGAATCAACAATGACAACAATTGATTATCAATGGCATCTATTTCTACCCTTAAAGGAAGCAATGGATTCTTGTCTGATTTTGTTTCTGAATTCACAATATCCTCCCTGTGATAATCAGGCAGCAAAAGGCAAACTGCCTGATATCCAAAAAAAACGTTATTGAATAATTGAAAGTGCTTCCTCAACAGAAGCATTATGATGAACAATTCTGTTAATTGCCTGAACAATCCTGGTCGGATGTTTGTGCTGAAAAATGTTTCGACCAATGGAAGTGCCTGCAGCGCCGGCATCAATGGCTTCTCTAACCATTTCAAGAATGGCCCGATCAGATTCCATTTTGGGACCACCGGCAATAACAACTGGCTTGTGGCAACCATCAACCACCTGCTTAAAGGATTCCGGATCACCGGTATAGGAAACCTTGACAACATCTGCGCCCAGTTCTGCGCCCAGTCGCGCAGCATGTTTTACATGTTTGGGATCATATTCATTTTCAATTTTTGGGCCGCGCGGGTAAATCATAGCAAGCAATGGAATTCCCCATTCAGAGGCATTGTATGCAACTTTTCCCATATCTTCAAGCATTTGTTTTTCATTGCTGTCACCAATATTAATATGAACAGAAACCGCATCCGCACCCAGCTTGATCGCTTCCTCTACAGAGCAGACAAGAATTTTAGAGTTGGGCTCAACAGCTACTGAGGTGCTTGCTGATAAATGAATGATCAAGCCCATATCCGGGCCAGACTGTCGGTGTCCGGAACCAACAATGCCTTTATGGACAACAACTGCATTTGCGCCCCCATCTGCCACCTGAGCCATTGCAGTTTTCATATTCGTGATTCCAAATATGGGTCCGGCTGATACGCCATGATCCATTGGAACAATCAGGCATTTGCCTGTGTCCCGATTGATAATTCGTTCCAAACGAATGGCCTTGCCAATCATAATTTATCTCCTTAAAAAAAAAAGGCCGTGACGAAATTCGTTCACGGCCCTTTAAATGAAAAAAGCCGCGAACATTTGGATGTTCACGGCTTTTATTCGTTTTCAACAATATAAACCCATGAACAAACCAATACTGCTAAAGTAATAAAAGTAAAATTTTATTGTCTGATTGGTTAATGGGTTCATTGTTTGTTAATTCCTTCTAAATTTTGTTCCTTTGCAAAGGTGTTTTGCTTCTAAATGATGGTATTAGATTTGTCAAGGAAAAAATGTACACGACCTTTTTTTTATTGGACAATCAAAAAAAATGCGCATGTTATTTCCCGGGCATTCCTCAGTAAAAAAGAGGAAGCGCATTCCCAAAAATAGTTTAATTCAAAATATTGAACAAACTTTCTGATAAATATCAAATAGATCAACCAAATCATTGGGCATTGCCTAAAAATTTGTTCAAATATTTAAACTCAATAAATGCTTTATATAAAGAAGGTTCGCACCCATTAGACCATCAATGATCATAAAAAGGGTTCAAAAAATTGAACAATTCTTGAAAAATGGAACGTATTTTATTTGGTTTGATTTTGTAACCCATTGATATTTTAGTTGTTATCCAAAAATATATTTTTTGGCACCACGATTGCATTTAACTCGTCTCATAGAATTAAGACATAATTTCTTTATTATGTTTTCCTCCTACCATCTATTTTTTTTGGCGAACCCATCGTAAGGTGGGTTCGCTTTTTTTTTGTCATATTCAGGATTGCTGTTTGGAAAGACGATTCTTGACAATATCGTAAAACAAGGCGGATTCATCGCCAGATTCAATCAATTTAAATATTTCATCGCGCTTTTCAATGTTCCCTTTGCGCTCATAAACCAGGCTTAAGAGAAAAAGCATATCGCTTTGCATTAAACCATCAGGCAGGAAAGCATCTTTTTCTAATATTTCAAGGGCATTATCATAGTCCTTGTTGGCCACATAAGCATATCCTAAATTGTATCGAAGCAAAGGATATAATGCGGAAGAGGTTTCAAAATCTCCCATAACTCTTTCATACAACGCAATGGCTTTATTATAACGACCTGTTTCGTAACACATATTGGCGTATACAATGGTGCCCATTTTTCCTGCAACAGTGCTTTTGTAATCGGATACAACCTCTTCGAATTCAGATTCTGCTGAAGAAAAAGCATTCTCAATATTTTGGGGATTTTTTTCAAGCGCTTTGTAAAAGGTCGTTTTGGCTTCAGTCAATTTTATTGCGCCAGAATTTTCCGATGATTGCTGCCATGCACGCATCCCCATCACAAGCAATGCGATGACGATAATTCCGCCAAGTCCTGCCAGAACATATTGGAAATTATCCATTGTATAGTTGAACATTCTTCTTGAAAAAACAAGAAATTCGTCCGGCTCTTTTAACAATTGTTTTCGTTTGTTGACTTTTCTTTTTGCCATAATGTTTCTTCCTTAGGAAATCTCGAAAAATAAGTTCCTCATTTTCTTATTTGCCAGCCCGATGTAGGGGCGAACCTTATGTTCGCCCTCGAACGAATAACGCATTCGTTCCTATGTACGATGGGCGAACACAAGGTTCGCCCCTACATTTGACTTGTAAATAAGAAAATGAGGAACTTATTATTCAATCATTCCTTAATTAAATGTTAGGTGTATGTAGGGCGTATATACAAGCCAGGGGAAAAGGTATTCACCGGCTATTTTGGTTACACTCAAATCAATTCCAAAAAGCAAGCATCGTAACCAACCCTGATATTTTTTTTAATCCCATATATCATATAAATGATATTTTTCAACATTAACTTTGAATCCGACTTTTGCAGTAAATAATGTATTGATTGGAAAATAAAAAAAATGATATAAAAATAAATTTTTTCTTGCACAAAATAAAAAAATCATATAAGTTGTTTTTTATTATTCAAATCAACAAGCCTGGGTGGCGGAATAGGTAGACGCAAGGGACTTAAAATCCCTTGAGGCCATGCCTCGTGCGAGTTCGATTCTCGCCCCAGGCACTTCTTTTAAGCAACTGCGAATCAATCCAAATAAAGCAACTACGAATCAATCCAAATAATATCCTTTGCAGCCCGAATCAATCGATCATTAATTGCAAGTCCCAACTCATTATCAGGGGGCATGGACATTAAAATAATATCGACATTTGCAGAATCAAGACTTCGCATACATCCAAACAGGTTTTTAGCAATTATATCCAGATGATCAATTGAACCGAGATTTTCGATCAGTGCGCCCTTTTGTTGGAGTTTTTGAAAAAAATGAATATCTTCTTCAACAAGCATCCCGCCAACAGATTGTTGTGTGTCAAGGATTTTTTCCATATGTGCATACATGGCAGAAATGACATTTCTATATGAATCACCATTAAAAAGCATCAGCGCTGCATTGGGGGAATAATGTTTGAATAATTGCCCGGGTGATATCTGTTGGTGTCCGCTTTCTGTTAAAAAGGATTTTCGTGTTTGAACATCGGGTAAAATGGATTTCAATTTTTCCAGTGAGATCCCACCGGGTCTAAGAATACAAGGAGGGGATTGTGTTAGATCAAGCACTGTGGATTCAATCCCGATATCAGTGGGGCCACTATCAAGAATCATCGCAATTTTTCCATTAAGATCATTCAAAACATGATGCGCCTGTGTTGGGCTGGGTTTTGAAAACCGATTGGCGCTGGGTGCTGCAATAGGGCATCCGGATAATGTAATTAAAGTCAGTGCAATATGATGGTTGGGCATCCTCACTGCAACAGAATTACCCCCTGATGTGACTGTGTGTGGTATTTTGGGATGTTTTTCTAAAATCAGCGTGAGCGGGCCGGGCCAAAAACGATGCGCCAGTTTCCATGCCAGTTCAGGAATATTGATTGCAACAGTGTTTAAATCCTCAATGCTTCCAATATGGACAATCAGGGGATCTGTTGAAGGGCGATTTTTTGCTGAAAAAATGGATCGCACTGCATTTGGATTGAATGCATCTGCACCCAGTCCATAGACTGTTTCTGTTGGAAACGCAACCAGATTGCCTTCTTGAATTAATCTTGAAGCAGTATCAAGGATTTTGCTATCCGGATATTTAATGGATATGGGAAAAATCTGTGTTTTTATTTGCTTTTTCATTCAAGAACACGCCTATATTTCCAAAAAAATTTTAAACCTGGAAATATCACATAGTTCATTTGGCATGTCAACCCAAAATGATTAAACGATTTTGTTTATTAATTTACAATTGTTTATTTCACCGGCGGCATAATCATTCTGCCAGGTCCCATGTGGTACAAAATAATCCTGGAATTGTTATCTCGAACAACGCTGCTGGCGCCCTCATTTGGTGTTGAGTAGGGAAGATTTCGCGCATTGATACCTGGAGCAATCTCAACATTGATCGTGATTGTATCAGTGCCATATTCATGACCATCATCCACCTGAATGACAAAAGAATCATATCCCACATAGTCTTGATTGGGTGTGTACTGAACTGATGGAGAAACACCTGTCCCTGAAACAACCAATGTGCCATGGCTGGAGCCGGAAAAAATTGTCCATGTTAAAGGATCATTGTCTGCATCAGATGCAGTTATTATGGGCGTATTCCAGGCTCTTGGCCAGCAATTTTTATCAATGATTGTTGATATTGTGTCTCCTTGAGTAATACTGGGTGTAAGATTGATTGTACCAAGGATAAACTCACCTACTGAATTTTCTGTTGAATATAGCGTATCTAAATTTTTGTTTTGCGTTGATGTCAGTGCGGACCATTCTGTATATGATTGGTTTTCCCTTGTAAGCATTTTTAGATCGTCTTCAAGGTTGACAATGGGATTTCCTGTGTATTGATATTTTATTTCAAAAGACAGGTTACCAATACCTACAGGAAAAATCCCCCAATGGCGATTTTGATCCAGTAAAGCGCATTCGATATCTGTGTTGGTGATATTTGGCGGATCGTTGATTAAATATAAATGAAGCCCCGAATAATTTCCACTTTCCCCTGTCGCAGTGAATTGATCACCATCAGGATGAGATAATGAGACTTCAAAATCACTGGCTGTAATTCCATTATAGTCATAGATGGTTGAATCGCCGATAGCCGCGCCAGATATCACCCAGTCTTCACTATCCATATTCTTCAAAACCCCATTATTTTTTCCACTGACATAATCATTAACTAAAACGCCTTGGCTGTGATCCAGATGATAATAATAAAGTAAATTAGATTCAACATCAGTGGCAATTTTTTTACACATATTTGCTCGAATTTCATCAGATGATCGGGCCCCATTCCATATACGAACTGCATCAATCTGACCATCAAATTGAATGTTATCAGTATTGTCTAAATAACTTCCTATGGCGAAATAGGTATTTCTGTAATAAATATTGCCACCATAATCATGCACACGTGTGGCTGCTTCAACGCCATTGACATAAACACGCATTGTGGAACCATCGTAAGTACCTGCAATATGATACCAGGTATCAGTGAGATAGTCATCACCTGTTTCCAGGTAATTAATGTAATCATATGATCCGGATTCTGTTGTAATACCAAAGTAGAACTTGTTGTCCATTTTTACACCCAATACCCATCCCCCTTCTAACAGGCCATCGTCATAAATAAAACCGACAATAGCGGCCCAATTAATAAAGGAATCTACCTTGACCCAGGCTTCAACAGTGATTGTTGCAGGCATGGCCAGACTTTCTGCGCTAACTGTGCCATCACTTAAAGCGACATAATCATTAGAACCATCGAAATCAAGCGCATTCCCCGCCCCTGGTTTCATTTGTGAACCGGCTATTTCAACATTATCAATAGAAAAAGGAGGATCCCCTTCTTTTTGGCTGCCATCATTTTTCCATCTAAACTTTATTTCTATTTGGTTTCCAACATAAGCAGAAAGATCAAATGTCTTTTTCGTCCAGCTATTATTGTCGATAAATTCTTTTGAATCACTGGTCAAAATATCGCTGCCATTGTTAATATAGAATTCGCCATAATCGCACCACACAATAAATCTTTCTCCAACACTTTTCCAGTAAAATGAAAGCGTTGCATTGATATACCCGGATAAATCTACAGTTCGGCCCAGCCACGATTCAGAGGTTTCATTTTCATTATATGTCGCTGTTGTCCCATTATCCTGGGAAATGTATGCTGCTTTCGTGCCCTCATAACTGTCAGCATCACCTGCAAACCATTTATTCACTTGACCTTCAGTCCCAAATGTCCATGACGAGGTATCACCTTCAAAACCTTCAAAAATAAACGTTTGAGACGTTGTATCAATGTTAATTGAATCTGTTATAATGTCAAATGAAGTTACAATTATTTTGATTTTCGATAGTTTTGAATTCAGTTTGCCATCATTGACTTGAAACGAAAAAGAATCAACACCAGTAAAATCAATATCTGGCGTATAGATTACAAAGGGTAAATTTCCCGAAATCTGACCATGATCTGGAGCCTTCACTATAACATAGTTTAATGGATCATTGTTTTTGTCTGATGCTTTCAGATATAAATGTTTTTCTGTATTTTTAGATATCACAATACGATCAGAAAACGATTCAGGGGGATAATTGAAATGTTTAACAATAAGCAATACCTGCCCTGCCTGGGAATTTGAATATCCATCATTTGCAATATATAAAAATTTGTCAATTCCACAATAATTTTCGTGAGGTGTATAGGTGATATGGGGAAGGACTCCGGAAATTTCACCATGTTCTGGATGTTTTACAATAGAAAAGCTTAGAGGATTGTTATTGGAATCTGTTCCGGATAATGTTATTGGCTCAGGCGTATTTTCAATTATGGTTCGTGTTAAATTTTCTACTACCGGCAGCTCATTATCAGGCTCCACAATTAATTGAATGATGGCCTTTTCTGACAAATTATTGCCATCATCAACCTGGTATGTCAGGTAATCAGTACCAGTAAATCCGGTGTTGGGTGAATAAATGAGGTCTGGAAGGGTTCCTGTGATCTGCCCAAAATTTGGAGGCGTTACGATAATGTAAGTGAGGGGAACATTTTCAATATCATTTCCAGATAATGAAAAAACCACTGATTGGCCTTCTTCTAATGTCATTGTCATATCATTGGCTGTGGGCGTATCATCAGCAGGTTGCACATTTATATGACAATAAGCAAGGTTTGAATCCATTTGACCATCGTTTGCTTTATAACTAAATACATCAGAGCCAGAATAATTAGGGCTGGGGGCATATTCCAAATTTGGTGATATTCCAGAAATTCCCCCATGTTTGGGCGGTGTAACAATAGAATAGTTTAAATGAGCACTGTCAATATCCGAACCTTGAAGGGTTAATCGTTTCTGGGTGTCTTCAATTAAAGATATAAATTGATCAAAAACAAGGGGGGGATCATTTATTGGGTTGATTTCAATATCCATTTTCATAACTATTGAAGAACACTGTCCATCATTTAAATAAAAGCTGAAACTGTCCGATCCAAAAAAATGGGCATTTGGGGTATAAATTCTCTCAGGAAATGTCGTGCTGATTTCACCATGAATGGGGGGGGTTTGAATATAACAATAAACAAAATCACTATCCGCATCACTTCCAATGGAGGATAAAGAAAATGATGTATCTTCATCAATTTGAATTTTTGTAAACCTTGCTTTCGGCGGATCATTTACAGAAAGAACATAAATTGTAACATGCGCACTTTCTGAGCTTTCTGTCCCATTATTGACAATAAAATCAAAACCATCTGCTCCAAAATAATCAGGATCAGGTGTGTAAATCAACTCAGGTAATTGACCAGAGAGCCCACCATAAAAAGGTGAAGATAGCAAGAAGTAATTTAAGGATGTATTCGACTGATCTACTCCAGATAATGTGATTGGGACGGCTGTATCCTCATTTGTATGCACTTCTTGTGATATTGCGTGAGGTGGTGACTCAATAAAGGGTGATGCATAGGCTTTAATACAGTTGTTTGACTGGGGAGACAAATCAGTTAAATCAAAGAAAATGGATCCATCATCACTCACAAAGCTTTGGTTTTCAGTGGCTGTTGCTTTTGATGAATATCCCATGACAGGCGTTTCAATGGGAATTCCATAGTCATTATCCAATCCTGTGTAATGGATTACCACTACAAAGGAGTTTCCTGATAAAATCTGAATGGGCTTAGATAATGGAATACTGTAATAGCCGATATTCTCAAATGTTGATTTTTGAGGATCACATAATGGATTGGAATGTCTGGCATATCCATTTTCATATATCATTTTCTGATAGATTGTAATGGTGCAACTTGTATTTAAACCTGTTGTATAGAACCCAACACCTGTGATTCTAATATTTTCATCTGCCATAAAGACATTTGCCGCCCAATCGCTGCCATCACCGCTGCCAATAGCCCCTGTCCAGCCCAAATCATCATATTGATAGATTTTTTTGAAAGAAAATGAATGATGGTCTTCAATGTATCCAAGTGATGTAAAAGCAAGGCTTTCATCAAAATATGAGACATAAAAATATCCATGATCTCCCCAATCCGAACCAAAACTGTTTCGTACAATAAAAGCGCCTTTACCTTGTGCATCAGGGATCTCCATATCATCATTCCACCCAACAATAACAATGGCATGATTTGAATCATTAAACGAGTCATCCGGATCATCATAATAATAGCTTGACAAATCAGGATCATAGTAACGATTCTCATCAAAATACATTGAAGAATAAATGGCACCATGATGATATATTGCGCGCTTAATAAAACCGATATCGTCAATATCATGTCTGGTGGGCAAAAATACAATGGAATCAATATAACGATTGGGAACACAATCCATACAAAATTCGTCTGTCAATGGGCGGTATGGATCTTCTGTTTCTTGTATCGGCCCCTTATTTGTCACGAAATATGCGGCGCTCATTTTTAGATTTCCGCCGGCGCATGATGCAATATCAAAGTTATGACTGTGACGCATATGATTTTCTGAAAAATCATTCATATCATCAGATAAATGGCGTGTTGATTTTAAATTGTTTTCAAGTACGCCAAATGATGCAAATGACCAGCAAGCACCACAATTCAATTGATTTCTGACAGGTGTGAGGCGTGTGTCATTTAAATTGCCATCATTGTTGGGATCGCGGAGATCATATAAGGGAATGTTTGGCATATCTGACATATCATCCAGAGAAGGTTGATGCTTTACAGGCATGGCGGGATCTGGTATCAAACCATGTTGTGGGGGCGATACTGATTTGATTCTTTTTTTGCCTGACATCTGATATTTCATAAATGCAGGGTTCAGTGGTGCGCATTTCATCTTTGTTTGTTCTTTTGGATATAAGTCTGGAATCGAAACTGCAAATATGATAATTAGCGCAACCAATGTTATTAAATAGTGTCTTTTCATGTTTTCTTTCTTTGATTTCGATGGGTGCATTCTAAAAAAGGGGCATTTTCTTAGGAATGCTCGAAAAATAAATTCCTCATTTACTTATGTGCCAAGAACGTGTAGGGGCGAACCTTGTGTTCGCCCATCGTACATAGGAAAGCTCGAAAAATAAATTCCTCATTTACTTATGTGCCAAGAACGTGTAGGGGCGAACCTTATGTTCGCCCATCGTACATAGGAACGAATGCGTTATTCGTTCGAGGGCGAACA
>Ga0272440_1003214_pt1 | contig 12304 bp, 10 predicted proteins | sample SSMMMBAug17_FD_192440 | JGI IMG/M metagenome (GOLD analysis project Ga0272440, IMG submission 192440) | Marine sediment archaeal communities from Little Sippewissett salt marsh, Falmouth, MA, United States - SSM-MMB-Aug17 | ecosystem: Environmental > Aquatic > Marine > Wetlands > Sediment ... | reverse complement strand
GATATTCCCAATTCAGTACCTATGTTGTATGAGGGCGCTTTAGCGTCCTTTCTCAATTTGGCCTTGGGCTTTAGTCCTACGCTGTTCTTGGGGTTGCCGAAATCGAGCATTCCTTGTATGAAATCCACTTCCCCTAAACTGTACATACGCCCCTTACTTAATTGTTGACAAAACGATAAATTGCTGATTGGTTAAGATATGGCACGAATCGCAAGAGCAGTAGCGCCTGGAATTCCCCATCACATCATTCAAAAAGGGAATCGGCGACAAAAAACTTTTTTCAATAACGCGGATTATCAAACCGACCTCTCGTTAATGTCTCATTGGTGTGGATTATACTGAAATGTTTTTTAATTGATAAAAAATAAATTTATTTATGTAAAACAGCTTAAATTGATAACAATCATTTAAAAATTTGGAAGGATATAATGCAAAAAGACTTAATCCAAAAGTTAGCACAAAGTATTCACGCAAGGATATCTGAGGTAAAAAAAAATATCACATCTTATGAAAAGTTAACCCGCCCTGTTTCTCCTGATAATGCGATTGGTCGACTTACCCGCATGGAGGCAATAAATAGCAAAAGTATCAATGAAGCGGCGTTACAAAAAGCCAAACAGACATTATCTCAGTTAGAGCATGCGTTGACACGGCTTGATGATCCTGATTTTGGTTTGTGTAGAGAATGTGAAGAACCTATTCCCTTTGCGCGGTTGAAAATTATGCCAGAAACCAGTATTTGCGTTAGTTGTGCTGAACAACTATATGGTTAATTCGAATATATTAAGGATTGGATATGGAAACACTTGTTTTCTGTGCCTGTTTCACAATGATTGCCATTTCATCAAAAGAAATCGGTCGAACACTTATAAAAACAGGGCTTCCACTCATTAGCGGCTTTCTTTTTACCGGTATGATTGCAGGTCCTTATGTGCTGAATTTAATTTCCTCAGATGCAATTGTACATTTACGATTTATCGATGAATTTTCGTTGGCCTTTATTGCTTTTGCCGCCAGTAACGAGCTTCATTTAAAGGAACTAAAGAAAAAAATAAAAAGTATTACATGGATCACTACAGGTCTAATTGTATTCACCTTTATTTTATGCACGCTTACACTTTTTTTTCTTTCAGACTACATTCCATTTATGAAAGAAATGTCAGCGGCAAATCAATTCGCTGTATCCATTTTAGCAGGATCAATTCTTGTCGCGCGTTCACCATCATCTGCTATCGCAATTATTAATGAACTTCGGGCAAAAGGCCCATTTACCAGTACCATACTGAGTGTTACTGTGATTATGGATGTTTTGGTGATTATTATATTTTCAACCAATTCATCTATTGCGGACGCAATTTTTTCTGGAATTCACTTTAATATTGGTTTTATTGGACTGTTAATTTGTGAATTAACCCTTTCTTTTTTTATGGGATATTGTCTCAGCTTCTTGCTCATTGCGATTTTAAAATTGTCGCTGAAACAGACGATAAAAACAGCGTTAATTTTGCTGTCAGGCTATGCGATTTTCATGCTTTCAAAGGAAGTTCGATATTATAGCCATTTTTATTTTCACCTTGAAATTCTTCTTGAACCCCTTCTCATCTGTATGGTTGGAAGTTTTTATGTTTGCAATTTCAGCAGATATCGCAAAGAATTTTCACAAATTTTGTTTGAAATCGCGCCACCCATTTATATCGCTTTTTTCACATTGACTGGCGCTTCGCTGGCATTGGATGTCCTGATAGACACATGGCATATTGCGGTAATTCTTTTTATGGTAAGATGTCTGGCATTGTTTATTGGCACTTTTTTTAGTGGCATGCTTGCCAAAAATTCTTTGAAAGAAAATCGGATTTCATGGATGGCCTATGTGACACAAGCAGGCGTTGGCCTGGGATTGGCAAAAGAGGTCATTGTTGAATTCCCTGAATTTGGCACGCCTTTCGCCACCATCATTATTTCAATCATTGTGATCAATCAAATTGTTGGTCCACCTTTGTTTAAACGTGCGATTAAGAAAATGGGTGAAAACCATCCCAGGGCTAAAAAAGATATTGAATTTGAAGGCATTCGTGACGCGGTCATTTTTGGAACCGATGGACAGGCATTTGCCTTAGCTCAATCTTTACATTCTCATGGATGGCAAACGAAAATCGCGGGAATGTGGACGCAGTCCCCAAAGAAACCATCTACAGACATTGAAGTAATTCGTTTTTCCCATATTACCCTGTCAGAGCTACAACATATGCAATTAGAAAAAGCAGGTGCCATTGTTGCCATGATGTCAGATGAGGAGAATTATCAGATATGTGAGATGGCATATGAACATTTTGGCACTGAAACGCTTATTGCTCGATTGAAGGACCGAAATCTTTTTATGAAATTTCAGGCATTGGATGTGTTAATTGTGGATCCCAGTACGGCCATTGTCAGCCTTTTAGACCACTTTGTTCGTTCCCCATCGGCAGCGTCTTTACTGATGGGTATGAATAGCAATCAAAAAATTATTGATATTGAGGTTCGCAATCCAGAGCTTTATGGCGTCCCCATTCGTGACTTACCCATTCCTTTTGACACCATTATCATGTCCATTAGAAGGCGGGGACAAATTTTTATTCCACATGGATATTCAAGCCTTGAAGCTGGCGATATTGTCACTGTTGTTGGCACATTTAAAAAACTTGAGGAAATTGCTTTACGCTTTGATGTTAACAAAGAATACGCATTGGCCGATTTTGTTGAGAAAGCAAGCGCAAAAGAACTGGCCTGTCAATCGGTTCAAAGTGAATTAAAGACGATATTTCAAAAAACAGAAATGTCACCGCAAGCTCGTTTTGATACATTAATCAGGAACAGCAAAACGTTGGATATAAAAGAAAGTATCAGTGTTGGCGCTTTTTTTGAACAGGTTTCTAAAACCATATCTGATGATTTACATATGCCACCTTCTCTTCTTTATGATCTCCTAATAGAAAGAGAGAAGGAAATGACGACTGTTTTAAGTCCAGGATTGGCTGTTCCTCATATTATCATTGATGGAGAAAATAAGTTCAGTATGCTATTGGCGAGATGCAAAAAGGGAATTATATTTTCAAAATCTCAACCAGCTGTATACGCTGCTTTTGTGTTGATCGGCACAAAAGACGAAAGAGATTTTCATTTAAGGACTTTATCCGCCATCGCCCAAATCGTTTTAACCCCCAATTTTGAAAATCGATGGAAAAGAGCCCGAAATGAGCAGGCCTTAAAAAATGTTATTTTAGTAAAAGCTTAAAAGATGAAGGGGGCGCTTGCCATCAACACTTGGACATTGTGAGTAAAAACTTAATATTGCTTTTCTGATCATTTTACAATACATATGAATAATCACAGAATCAAAATAAAAAACAGAATTTGAACAAGGAGTTTACATGTCCCCCATATTTTTTCCAACGACATATCTATCACAATCAAGCATTGATGTCTGCCATGAATGGTTTGAAAAAATTTCTGTCTATCAGCCATCGGACATCGACATCCCTGATCATTATAAAAATAATCAAAGATTGATTATAAAATTGCCGCTGGCTTCTCATCTTGATCGTCAAAAATTCATACAAGAAAGATCCTATCTAAAATCTTTGGGGAATGATTTTGGCCCAAAAATGGATCATCTTAAAACAAGGCCTGCGGATCCGCCTTTTTTTGATGAATCTTCAGTGCATCGAATTCGTGCGCAAATTAAACAAAAAACACACCCACAGCATCAGGTTAATGACAAACAGCTATTGATTGCATTATACAGTCAATTATTTCAGGATTATGATATGCAGCAGGCTGATTTGAATCGGACATTGTCTGAAATTGAACAATCTCAAACCCAATTGTTTCAAGACTTGAACCATGATTTATCCGATCTCTCATCCCAACCAAAGATTCATGCCAAATTGGATGTGACACACATTTCTGATCGTTTGAAAATATGGTTTCATCTATATCAACATGATCAAGAAAAATCCGGCCTTTTCGTGACTGATAATCGGGATGTGATACTTGAAATGCAGGAATGGAATGACGATCTAGAATTCGTTTTTCGTATTGATCCCTCTCAAATGGCCAATGCAAAGCAGAAACTACAAGACTATCTGGGATTACAATTATATCAATTGTCATTGACGCCTGTAAAAACAAAAAAGGTATTGGTTTATTATAAAAAAAATCAATTGGTTGGACCGTTTATTCCTTCAAGCTTGACGACTTGTGAGAATATTCGAATGATTCTTCTGGAATAGTTTGTAAGAATCTGTCTTGACTATCAGAATACAATAGGATATTTTTTATGATAATAAATAATGATTATTTATTTCTCATGTCTTATTAGGATCAGGTAGGCCATAATGAAATCAAAAAATCAACCTTTAGACAAAAAAACACAAATCAAAAATCAGCTATTGGATATCTCATTCATCATGGGATTTTTTTTGTCGTTACCCTTTATCTTATTGCTTATCTCAAATATTTACAATGGTGAATACCAGTCAATTTACCTGATTCACAGTATGGCATGCCTGTGTTACTTGATAATCGCTTTACTTGCCAAAAAGCTGTCATGGAGATTTCGATTTTATTCAATTCTTTTCATTTGGAGTATCGCATGTATCATCACCTTATTGAGTGATATGAATTTCAATCTATTGCAAAAATTGATTTTTTTCGTTTTTTTAACTGGCATTCTCACTGTTGTGGTGAAGATATTTCAAAACAAATGTTTTCTTTTTATCAGCACAGTGGAAAAACAAGAGCAGGATCTTTCTATTTCACAATCGCATCACAAAGAAAGTGAACCACACCATACAGAGAAACAGATTAATCTATCCCAGAAATTAATAGCTTTGGAAAAATTAGCCGGTGGTATGGCACATGATTTCAATAATTTATTGATGCCGATTATGGGCTATACTGAAATGATGCTTGAAGACTTTTCTGATCATCAGGAGGCTGTTGACAGCCTTAACGAAATATTAAAAACATTGATTCGTGCAAAAAATTTGACAGAAAAGGCATTAATATTTAGCAAACGTTCAATCATACGACATGAAACTGTAGATCTTGCATCTATTCTTAATGAGACCATTCCCCTTTTGCGGGAAACCATTCCGCATTCCATTGAAATAAAAAGACAGATTGAAAGTGAAAACAATAACATGATAGGCGATCCCTCGCAATTGCAAATACTCATCATGCACTTATGCACCAATGCATCACATGCGATTGATAAAGCGGATGGCTGTATCTCGATTTCGATTTCGAAAAAACACCTAGATGAATTAACATCATTTAATGGGGATGATTTAAAATCTGGCAATTATATTGTCTTATCGATTGCAGATAATGGGAGTGGCATTAATATTGAATCGCAGGCGTGTATTTTTGATCCATATTTTTCAACAAAAGAAAAAGGAAAGGGAAAAGGTCTGGGGCTTTCAATCGTGTTGGGAATTGTCGGTCGTCTCAATGGGGGCATTACATTTAAGAGTACCATAGACAAAGGGACTTGTTTTGATATTTTTTTCCCTGCGCTTGAAGCAGACAATGATGCAACAGACACATCTTAACAAGGTGCAAACGGCCATCACAATTTATAAGGTGAATCATGGCAATGAAACAGACTATTTTTCAAATAAGCGATAATTGTATTGGCTGTATGCTCTGTGTTGAATTAATGCCAGCTTTTTTTATGCTGGATACAGATACGCTGTTAAGCAAAATTGTATGTCAACCAAAAACAAAGGAAGAATATCAATGGTTTTGTGAGGCAGCAACAGATTGCCCTGCAAATGCAATTGAACAAATTAACAAACTGGAGAAATTATGAAAGAAATAGTAAGTATTAGTCTGGGAGAAAAAAAGAAAGATTTTTCTTTTGAAACCTTTTTCTTAGGACAGGATTTTCGTGTACGTCGCTTAGGTTTCGATGGTGATGCAGAGCAGGCAGCATCAAAAATGCTGGAGCTTGAGACCAAAGCAGATGCCATTGGTTTGGGTGCCATTCGATTCCCCTGTTCCAACCCCAAAAGCGCAAAAGATTCGAACATATTGGGTAAAATTACACGTGCATTTCGAATTCCTGTTACTGCTGGAGATTCCTTGCGTAAAGTGTCTGAAGAATGGGCGATCAGGCATCTTCAGTTTAAATTTGGTAACTATTTTAACAATGCACGCGTATTATTTTTAAGTGGCATGAACAATATTTATCTTGCTCGTGTCATGGCGGAATATACAAACAACCTGACTTTTGCTGATCCTGTGATTCAACATGGCATCCCTCGATTTATTCAATCATTAAGTGATATGGAACGTTATAAAAGTGGAATTCATGATATATTGAATTGGGTTCCCGGCAAAACAATTGCATCCTCAATGATCCCTTTACGCGAATGGAATAAGTATATTCTGAAAAAAGCCATGCAAAAAGCAACAGTTATTGTGGTGCCATACTACGATTTCTATGAATATTTCAAAGACTGCTCTCTTGAAGAATTGGGTGGAAAGACTGTGATTACATCCACAGCATATGATGATCGCGTCTCATTTTTACATGAACGCGGTGTTGATGTGATCATTGACACAACACCAAAGGTGCTGGAAAATGTTGTGGATGTCAATGTGCTTGAAGCAATCATTTATGCGGCATTAAACAAACATATCGAACAGGTAACCACTGATGACATGCTTGAAATAATCAGTGAGCAACAAATGGACCCCCGCGTCATATATCCATCAGGAAAAACCAAGCGTGTCAACCGCTTTGCATTTGTGATCCATCCACTCTCTCAGGAATATTTCAAAAATCTCAAACTCATTGACTTTATTACCGGGCGCACCACGCCTAAATTCCTTGATGCCTTGGAACGTGTCATGGCATACGCGCCACCTTTTATTTATTCTAAAATTACGGGTATCAAGTCGCCACAGGGTGTTGAAGCTGAAGGTTGGTTGATCACAGTTGGCGGCACCCCCAAAGAAATGTTGGCGCATAAACCAGAATTTACCTATCGCAGATTACTGATGGCTGCCAAAATGGCAAAACGCCTGGGCGCACAAATTATGGGGCTGGGTGCTTTTACAAAGGTTGTTGGCGATGCAGGTGCAACAGTTGCGCGCCTTGCAGAAATACCCATCACAACTGGAAACAGCTATAGCGCGTCCGGTGCTTTATGGGCGGCGGCTGATGCAGTTAGACGCATGGGCTTGATAAAGGTTGAAAAGGGTCAAAAATTAAAAGCGAAAACCATGGTGATGGGGGCAACAGGTGCCATTGGATCGGTTTGCTGTCGTTTACTTGCGCTGGCTTTTGACAATGTTCATATGGCAGGACGAAATATGGCCAAGCTTCTGGCATTGAAACAGTCAATTTTACAGGAAACACCTGACGTTGAAATCCATGTGACGACACAGGCCAATAAATTCCTGGCTGACATGGATGTTATCGTAACTGCAACCTCAGGCGCTGGTAAAACTGTGCTGGACATTACGAAGGTCAAGCCCGGATGTGTCATTACTGATGTGGCACGACCTTTGGATTTATCTCCAGAAGATGTTAAAAAACGTCCAGATGTTTTGGTAATTGAATCCGGCGAAATATTATTGCCTGGAAATGTTGAAATGAACAATATTGGACTCCCGCCAAATGTCGCCTATGCATGCCTGGCTGAAACCATCGTTTTGGCGCTTGAAGGCCGATTTGAAATTTTTACCATAGGTCGAGATATTGAATGGCAAAAAGTCAAGGAGATTTATAAGATGGGGCTGAAACATGGCATGAAACTGGCAGCAATATCCGGAGTCAATGGGGTGTATTCAGATGAAGACATTGAAAAGGTGAAACAGTTGGCGCTGGAAGCCAGAAAACAACAGGAAGATGAATATCAGACCCCCTGGATTGGGGATTGATCATGCACTATAGCCATGTGAGGATGCCTACTGTTTTTGGTGGCGCTGCCATTGTTTATACCTGCAATCCATTTCAGTTGTATAGACTGTATTTACCGAGAAAATCTGAAAAACTATTGACCCAAGATATTCAAAAAGATTTTTCGCCAGACCAGAGGCATCATCCCAATATTGATTTGCTGGTTGATCAACTAAAGTTATATTTTAAAGGTCACCCAATTGATCCCCCCTGGGAATGGCTGGCATGGCAAAACCTGACAGCATTACAAATTCAGACATTAAAACAGACAGCCCAAATACCTTATGGTACTGTCTGTACCTATGGTGAACTGGCACAAAAAATTGGCCGACCAAAAGCGGCAAGATTCGTTGGATCTTGCATGGCACGTAATCCATTCCCAATAATCATTCCATGCCATCGGGTCATTCGATCTGATGGCAGGATTGGATGTTTTGGGGGTGGGCCTGAATTAAAACAAAAATTATTGGCTTTGGAATCAAATGAAACAATATCAAATTGATGAAATACGATTAAGCGACTATCCCAAAATAAAAGCGTATATGGATCAAAACTATGGTCCGGCAGATCTTGGCAATGTATATTGGATTCCGCTTCCAGAACATTTTTATGATACAGTACAGGCCAAACACGCAACATGTCATCCGCTGTATTTTGTGATAGAACTTGAAGAAGCCTGTCTGACATGTGAATTATTAATACGCACCCGCAATCGAATTCGTTGTGATTGTATCAAATATGCCAATGAACAACAGCTTGCATATTTGATTTCATTTACAGATCGTATTTTCGAAATAGCTGGTGTCATGACTTAAAAAAAGTTGTATGATGGATGATTTTCCTTTAAAAATTATTCCTTTGGGCGGATTGGGAGAAATTGGCCTCAATATGATGATTGTTCAGTATGAAAACAGCATGATCATCATTGACACTGGATTGATGTTTCCTGAAGACTACATGCTTGGCATAGATATTGTCATCCCTGATTTTTCATATGTTCAGGATCGTGCGGATCAGGTTACCGCAATCATTCTTACCCATGGACACGAAGATCATATTGGTGCGCTGCCATATGTGCTAAAACATATCAACGCACCCATTTATGGAACGGCCTTTACACTGGGTTTAATTCGTCATAAACTTGAAGAACATGATTTATGCCATACGCCCATATTTCACGAAATTATTCCGCGAAAAAAACAAATCATGGGCCCCTTTGAAGTTGATTTTATTCGTGTAAGCCACAGCGTTGTCGATTGTGTCGGATTGGCCATTCAAACGCCCGTAGGCTGTATCATCCATTCAGGTGATTTCAAACTTACCCCAACAACAATCGAAGGGGGGCTGACAGATATCAATGCATTTGCGCTGTATGGTGAAAAGGGTGTTCTGGCGTTAATGTCTGATTCTACCAACGTTGAAAAAGAAGGGTACACCATTCCTGAGCAGCAAATACGCGACCGGCTTGAGGATATCATTCTACATAGTGATGGCCGCGTGATTGTTGCAATGTTTGCATCGAATATTGCGCGTATTCAACAGATTATTGATATCGCAATCAAACGCGGCAGCAAGATTGTCATTAATGGCAAAAGTATGGAAATTGGTGTCGCGCTTGCACAAGATTTGGGATATATGACCATACCTGAAGATATGCAAATATCTATCAATGAAATAAATGAATATCCAGATCATGAAGTGATCATTGTTACAACAGGCAGTCAGGGGGAACCCATGTCTGCCCTCGCACGAATTGCCTCAGGCATGCACAAGCATATCCATATTAAGCAAGATGATCGGGTGATTCTTTCCTCAAAATTTATTCCGGGTAATGAGCGTGCCATTGCTAAAATTATCAATAACTTGTATAAGCGTGGGGCAGATGTCATCTATGAAAAAATTTCGGATATTCATGTTTCTGGCCATGCCTTTAAAGAAGAACTTAAAATGATGATTCAACTGACACGGCCCAAATATTTCATTCCTATTCATGGCGAGTACAGGCATTTAATTCATCATGGCAGATTGGCAGAATCGACAGGAATTCCTCAAAATAATGTTTTATTGGCAGAAAATGGAAGTGTTATTGGATTTAACAAAGATCAGGGACGAATTATCGAAAAAATTGAAACAGATCGAATTATGGTCGATGGCAAGGGGGTTGGGGACGTTGGAAAAAGCATATTAAGAGAACGAAAAGCCCTTTCTATTGATGGGTTTGTTGTCGTTACGATTATTTTTGATGAAGAAACTGGTATTGTTGCTTATGGCCCGGAAATTGACTCTCGTGGATTTTTGTTTCAATCTGAAAAAGGCCATTTGCTCGAAGATGCCAAGTGCGTCATTCTCGAAGCCATTGAAGAAACCCCTGTCGAAATGACAGAACGTGTGTCGCACATTCGTGAGGAAGTTAAAAAAAATCTTCGGCAGTATTTTAAATTTGTCATTAAGCGTCGGCCATTGATAATTCCATTGATACTGGAAGTATAGATAAAAAAAAGTACAATGAATAGGTTTTCCCATGCAACATAAAATACCGCGAACAATTACAGCCATATTAATTTTTGGACGCCCTCCCCTTGCTTTTTTGGGGATGGTTTTGGCAATTGCGACTATATTGACCATGAATCCAATTTATTATATCATGGGGGTTACGTCATTATTTTTATCTGTTGTGATCGATCTTATTGATGGCTGGTTTGCGGCCAGATTTGCGCCTCACTATAAATTGACTCACATTGCCGAACGAATGATGAATAAAATTGTCTTTGCCATTAATTTCCCGGTTATTTCTGTTGGCATGATGTGGCGATTTCATTTTGTATCCAATACCAGTAGTCGTGCAGAATTACTTCACGTGGTGTTTGTGTTGATACTGTGTGTTACAGTATTGCTTCGTGAAAATTTTGCCCATTTTATGAAAAGCTTTGCCATGAAAAAAGGGGCAGAAGAAGAATTATCAGATATCAATCGCTTACGAACCTTATTTGCAGCGCCAGTTGCAGCAATATTATACGCACATGCCTTTTATACGCTGGAGGGCCCCCCCTCATCCATATATTTCTGGATTTCATGGTTAAGCAATATCCCATTGCGCTTACTCTATTTTATTGAAATTACATTTTTTGTGATCAACTTAGGTTCCATTGCCGGCTATTGTCGTCGGTATGGCAGTGATTGCCTGGATGATATTTGCATGGATGATGAATATTTGCGATGGCGTATTCTGTCGGTATTTCCCAATGCATTGACCATGATGAACGCAATGATGGGGATCTTATCAATATTTTTTGCTTATGGGGGGCGCATTCGTGAAGCCTATATGATTTTGATTGGTGCAGCAATCTTTGATCGTCTTGATGGTGCTGTTGCGCGCAAACTGGGTGTTACAGAACCCCCCATAGACAATGTTGATAGAAGAACACCGACATTGGGTGGCATTCTGGATGACATTGCTGATGCTGTCAGCTTTTGCATTGCGCCAGCGTTTATTTTTTATTACCTGTTTGATTCGTGTAATATAGCATTCATACAGACCCTGCCTTATGGATGGCTGGCAATTATTTATGCAATTTTGGGAATTATTCGGTTAATATATTTTACAATAGACCGCCATCCCATTCCTGGATTTTTCAAAGGATTACCCACCCCGGCAGCCGCATTATTGTTAACAGCCCCTTTAATCATGTTTCAGCATGCGCAAAATCATGGATGTGGTGATGAAGCATTATTCTGGGGATATTTTTGCTTTGGACTGATTTTAATTGTTCCCTTATTGATGAATGCATATTCCATTCATTATATTCATGTGGGACGATTTGGTGGACGACATCCCTTGTTTGCAAAAATTATGTTTTTGATGAATGGTATTTCTGTTTTTACACCCTATTTTGGACATTTCAATTTGGGACTTCATCTGGTATACCTGATTTCCCCTCTCTTGACCTGGCAAATCAAGCCGGAAATTGCTGCCATTGAAAGTAAACCTGTGAATTAGAATATTACGTTCAATTAATCAGAGAGCGTATGTTCAGATGAGTATCAAAGGAATCATCGAAAAATAATTTCCCCATTTATCTTGAACGTATAAGAGTTTGGCACGTAGAGACGTAGCATGCTACGTCTCTACAGAACAAAAACCCCGATGAACATTTTTAATAACAAAAACCCCGATGAACATTTTTAATAAGGGGAAGTTATTTTCAGATCATTCCTAAGTGATTATAAGTAAGCGATCATAAATTTTCGGGTAGATAAAAGTAAAATGGGGCGTATGTACAGTTTAGGGGAAATGAATTTCATACAAGGAATGCTCAATCTCGGCAATTGCAAGAACAGCGTAGGGCTAAAGCC
>Ga0272440_1003213_pt1 | contig 12306 bp, 5 predicted proteins | sample SSMMMBAug17_FD_192440 | JGI IMG/M metagenome (GOLD analysis project Ga0272440, IMG submission 192440) | Marine sediment archaeal communities from Little Sippewissett salt marsh, Falmouth, MA, United States - SSM-MMB-Aug17 | ecosystem: Environmental > Aquatic > Marine > Wetlands > Sediment ... | reverse complement strand
TTTCTTTGATGCCATTAAATCTGCCAATTTTTTTGAGAAATCGTGTGCTTTTGTCATATCACCAGACTTGTATGCACTTTCGCGACAATAAACATAAAGATTGGGTAAGTATGGTTTTCCTTCCGGGATTTCTTCTATCAGTTGAAGGGCACATTCAAACATATTTAATGCCTTAAGCGGATGATTGTTTTTCAGTTCAAACTGTCCTCTTTTGATATATTTGATAAAATGTTGTTTTGAGAATTGCGCTGCATCATTTAAGGTCATTCCCCTGTATCCCATCAGCATCCAGTTTTCATTTGTTTGATCTTGCGCTTTATTTTTTGCATCCCATACAGACATTGACAGATAATGATCAAGAAAAACATTTGTAAAAGCATTGCTGTTATTGTCATGAGAAGGAATCAGGATTGTCGAAATACCTGATATTGACAACAGGTGTGTTGATAGATAGGTATCCTTTTTAGATACACCCGACAGAATTGCTAACGATGCATTTGAAAAATCAACAGGAATTGTCAGTAATGAGCGTATGTTACCAGAATCAAGATGAATCCCCATAAAACCTGTTGTATGTTCCTTCGCTCGTGTTGGAATGACACAACTTTTTGCAACCTTATTGGAAATAATCAGTGTATTGAAGATTTCAGGCATTGCACCGGGTTTTTGCGCCAATGTTTTGAAAGCATAAGCACTGTGGGTCATATTATGCGCAGGAATTTCCATCACAATACGTTTTAAGGTATTTCGATTGAGAATGGATCGAATAAAATGTGATGCACTTAATACATGTGCTTTTTCTTTAAATGCACCAGATTCCCAGATATTCTCATAAGCGACATAGGTAATATTTTTTTGGGATTCAATATATGTTCTGAGTTGATCTTCTGAAAACTGTCTGGCATGGATGTTTTCTCCATGAATTTCAAATGCAATGTATGTTTTTGGACTGTCATTTATTCTGACCAGTTTTATAAACGTTTCATTTTTATCCAGATATTCCATAACATCATATGCTTCAAAAGGCTCTGGCCCTAGAAAAGTAATGGCATCACAGCCCTGATCCATTGATCTGTTATTCAATGCATCTCTTCTTAAGCTTTGATACCTGTCAATTAATGCATGATAAGATAATACATCCTGGTCTTTTCTGTGTTGTTTCGTTCTCTTTTCAACAATAAGATCTGCTTCAGTTTCAGCTTTGAGAGCCATTCCACACAATATAATAAAAATCTCTCTAACGTCTTTGTTGTTGATATGATGAATGATATCCGGTAGATTATTATCATTTGGGGCTGTTTTACGCGCGAAAAGAGAGATTTCCTGATCAAGTTCTTCTTGTATATAGTGTCTTTTAGTTTTTGGTACCTTGCTTAATTTATTTCGAAGTTCCCGAATACGCTGTATTCGAGGTGCAATATCTTTGATAAACGATGCCTTGAAAAGATCGCTAAACAGAAAAGCCATTCGATGATATCTTTCGAATTCAGAAATATTTTCACTGACATTAAATGCTTCTTCAATCTTGTTTTCAGCAAATAAACGCATAATATATCCATCAAAAGCATCATGAATTTCTGATGGCCCGCAATGGGCGCGAATAATGGTTACTCTTCTAAGAGAATCAATGGCTTTTTCATATTCTCCAAGCCCTGCATAAGATCGCCATTCATAATCAGGAAGTAAGCCTTGTTGCGCATATGCCAAGGCTTTTTTATAATTTTCTATTGCGGATTTTTTTTCACCTAAACGTGAAGCTGTCTTTGCCAGATTTAGGTGGAAAAGAGACTGATATGCCAACTTTTTTCGTAATGATAAGCTTTTTGATAAATCATCAGATATCATGTTCAGGCCATAATAAAAATGTTGAACAGATCTTGAAACATTATGAAATGTATAGATATTTTTTTCTAATTCAGTATCATGCGTGTCTGGAAGAAGACTGTAATATACGCCTATCGCATTATGATAATTAAGACAAATTGATGGATCCAGCATATCTGCTTTCTTTTTTAGTAAGTCAGATGTTTGTGTATCAAGATCCTTGAAAGTATTGATATATTGCTTTTTGAAATCGACCTGTAATTCAGGCTTAGATAATAGCTTCGCAATATTGCTGACATTGAGTGCCATACTGACCGGGTTTTGAAGTTCTTTTGCAAGCTTTGCCGAATGAGTAAAATATTTTAGTGCATCCAGGTTTTCATTTAAAGCAAAAGCCAGGTGTCCTGCTCTGTGGTAGAGTAGAGATACACCATATAAATCATTAGAATCAATTGTTTTTTTTATAGGATACTGTTCTAATTGTTTGTATAGTTCAGTCTGTGCAGCTTTAAGATCTCCTAGTTCTAATCGGATGCGTGAAATAAATGTTTCACATAGTCTTTGTTCCTGTTCATGGGAGAAACCATACGCTGCCTGGCTTGTATTTGTTTTGTTCAGATAAAGATTCAGGCTGATATCCACTAATGCATTTGATTTCTTCTTTTCTTTGGTTTGAACGCCGTATTGATTTAATAATTCCAATGCGGTTATAAAAGCACTTAACGACTTTTCTAGTTGTTCTCTTTTTACCTTACCTGATAATCTTTTTGCCAATTGATAGCGCGTGTATCCTATCTGGCGCTTATTAATAGCCAGATTTTGAAAGTTTTTTAGAGATTGATTGAGTTGAAAAGCCTGGGCAAAGAATTTTTCAGCATTCTCCCATTGCTCAGTTTCCTGATAAGCAAGTGCCATTCTATCGGTCATTTCAGCCTTTAGTTGAATGAACCTCTCAGAGTTTCGCAAGGCATCATCAATTCTGATTAGAATCACCTTAAGTTCTTGTTCAATCTGTTCTGGATTTAATTCATGCCATTGAATATACTGTACAAAGCTAATAATTTCTTCATTCTGATTTTTTTGACGTTGGATCAGTTTTTTCATTTGTGATTGGTATTGGTAAAATTCTTCTGAAGGCGGCGGTTGATCATGCTGTGAAACGATGGATAATTGCCGATGAATTTCTGCCTGAATTTTTAAATACGTTTTTGCATCATCTTTAAATGGTTCTAAAGAAAGGATTGGCGTTAAAACTTTTCCAACCAGAATTTGATTCATCTTTTCCATTTCAACTGAAGCCGGATGCCCATGGTTTTGGGGATCAATTCTGTCATTGATAAGGTCTATTGTTTTCTGATACGCCGAAATTGTTTTTTCATGATCTTCCATTTGATACGCACTTGCGCCAAAACGCCTGTAAAACATGATTTCTGTGTTGATATTATCAAAGGCAATACCCGATTGCGCGCGGCGCAAATAATATTCATAAGCTTTTTGATATTGATTTAACAAAAAATAGCAATTTCCTAAATTGATCACAAGATTGGCATAATTCTCAGAATTATTGACATGATCATTCAAAAAATAGGCTTTTTTATAAGATTCCAGGGCCAGTTCCAAATACGCATCCTGCTTGTAAACTGTTTCCAAAACTTCATAAACATATCCAAGTGTCTGATGAAAATATTCTATTTGACCTTTAAATGTAATGGCGGTTTTGATCAAGTTCATGGCTTCTTTGAGCGCAGAATATTCATCCATATATGTCAGACAAAGTGCTTTTGCATAAATATAAACAGGATCAGTGGGCTTGTTTTTCAAAAGGTCATTATACTTTGTAAGTGTTTCTTCTTTTTTTCCAAGAGCAACTCTACATTTGATATAGCCTCTATGAGCCTCAACAATCGTTGGATCATATATAATTAACTCATGAAATGTATTCAGGGCTGAAGCAACTTCACCAAGCCTGTATTGATATTCTCCAGCAGCAATTGACTTTCTGATATAACTTTCCCTGGCTAACCGATAAATTAAATCGTCATAGGATCTTAAATCCATTTCCTTTTCATAAAGATCAATGGCTTTTTTGAATCTTTCCTCCTTATACAATATTTCTGCCAGAGCCAGTTTTGCAGGCGCTGTTTGATATGGGTATATAATGAACTTATCAATCACTTCAGTATATACACTTTTGGCATTCATCCATTCATTACTATTGTAGTAAAGATCTCCTATTCGTGTTAAAGCACCAATTGAAATGAGCGGAATACTTTTTTCATTATCAGTTGACAATTTTCGCAGCAGAAGAATCTGCTGACCTGTCGAATTGTTTGGGATATTCTGAATGGAACGATCCACGATTTTTTTAACAGCTTCGTTTGCACAATCAGTAATGTCAGGAAAATCAATCAGAATTCTTGAAAGTATAGGATAGAGTTCCTTTGACTTCCCCATGCGATGATAAATATCTGCCTTTAACAGAACAGCTTCTGCCATTTCTTTTCTAAAAGTATTCGCACTTTCATTATTATTGTTCAGGATCGTGTTTAGACGTTGAAGCGCCACAAATAAATCATTCGCATTATTCCCATATTCCAACAATACCTTTACATCATATAGGATAGAACGAAAAGTAACATCTAATGGGACATTTTTTATCGCATTTCTTAAATCCAACCATAGTCTTGCAATATGTTTTTTTTTGATTCTCGGATTAGAAGCACAAGCAAGTTTATTTTTTGCTTTAATGACGATTTCTTCAATCTTTGAAAGTGTTGCTATTGGCTCGATCTTACTGAAATGTTTATGAATTATATGGCACATTTGCAAGGCTGCTTTATTTTTGTTCATTTTGGTATATGTTTGAACAATCTCATAAGCAGAAGCCGCCCTGATATTATTTTCAACAGAATCCCTGTCAATCACTTTGTAATGCGAAAGAATTGTTAAGTAAGGATCAAAAGGAACACGAAGCGCAATTTGTTTCGCCAGTCTGACTTGATTTTCAGGAAGGTCAGACGATGGTATTTCTCCCTCAATTGGCAGTAACCAGCAATTTTGTATGCCTTTTTTGACAGATAGAAAGAACAGATTGGATTGAACCTGGATTGGCTGAAAAGAAGCGTACTTAGCAGATGTCAGGGGGATATCCATTGCTGATGGATCAGTGAGATCTTTTTTAAAGATACAGGCATTGTCATTCAAGCTCAGTTTTCCATCATTGTCAGTATCAATGGATATCCTTGAAAACAGGATGTATTTTCCATTTTGAGACCATTTTGGTGAAAAATCAATATACTGCCCACTGGTTATTGTTGATATTTGATTTGTGCTGATATCATACATCTTGATTGCTCCTGATGGGCTGTTTTGAAAAGATACAAAAGCAATCTTTTTACCATCAGGAGAAATACTTGGAAATGATGCATCACTATTAAGAGAAATGGTTTCAGGATGTGGCATCTTATTTGAGAGATTATCCCTGATTGCGGCCAAATCAAAAAAACATAATTCATATCGGGCATCTGTTTTTTTTTGATGAAAATACAAATAGTGTCCATCAGGAGAAAAGCAAGGCGCGCCATCTTCAGTTTGTCTGCCAGTCAAACGAATCGGTTTTGAACCTTTATTTTCAAGGTCCAGTAAATAAATATCACCTTTGACATCATAAGCAGTCCCAACAAAGGCGATCAGTTTGCTATCAGGTGAAATCGCAGGAAAAGATTCACTGGCAGGATCATTTGTCAGTTGTTGGGGTAGTAAAATGACATTTGGGTCAGCACTTCTGATCCATAAATCGCAAAATCCATTTTTTTCAAGCGCGTAAATCAGATATTTTCCATCTAAGGAAATATCCATTGATTGGACATGTTCGGTTTCAGCAGTAATTTGACATGGTAGATTGACTGGCGATTTTATAATTATTGCAAATGCATTCCCTGTTAATGCAAGCAGGTGCAACAAGAACAATAAAGATAAAATTCTGGGTGACAATATATGATACATCGCTTTCCTTCCCTCAAACTTTGAATTATATTGAACAGGTGCGAGCTGCACCCTGCCAAGATTGGTTTATAGTATGAGTACCATATTTTCAAACATAAAGTAACCAAATTATTTCATTTTAACCAATCATTTGCCAACTGATAAAAACTAAAGATTTTCAATTTGATCATTACCCATTAAAACTAAAACCAAAAAACGTCACTATAATTTCCATAACTGCAAAATGTGTGACAGCCAGTCCAATTAGCCAAGTGCCAAAAATTATGAATGAATTTAATTTATATCGATATTAACAGCCTTGTCCTATGCGTAATGAAAAATTGTTGGGGGAAGTGAAATATACACAATTTTTTCAAGATGGTAAGCATGTTTAACCAGTTCACCTTTGGTAAGAATAACATGTATTTGTGTGTTATTTGTGTTGACAGTCAGCTCACAATAAGGCCCTCTGTCAACAATGTCTTCTATTATTCCCAAAAATGTATTGGCTAAAACAGAAGATGGACGCCCGGCGGAAATCTGAACATCTTCTCCGCGAAAACAAAGGTATCTTGTTTGTGGATCAATAGTGGGAGGGATTTCAAATTCAATATGACTGCATTTTGCCTTATCATTTACAATATTAACTTCAAAAATATTTTTAAACCCCATAAATTGCGCCACAAATGGCGTTTGGGGATGATTGAAAAGCTGTGCAACAGGCCCGATTTGTTCAATTATTCCATTATTAAGCACTGCGCCTCGGTCTCCCAGAAATAGCGCCTCTGCAAAATTGTGCGTTACCATTAAAAACGTGGTTTTTGTTTGTTTGTGAAGCATCTTTAATAGTTTTTGAATATCATCACGAAAACATGGATCAAGCGCTGAAAGTGGTTCATCCAAAAGCAATACAGATGGTTTAACTGCCAGCGCACGAACCAGTGCAACGCGTTGCTTTTCTCCACCACTCAAATGCTTTGGTTTTCTGCCTGAAAGCTTTAAAATATCTGTTTTGACCATTAAATCATGAATTCTTTGATGATCATCCAAAATCTTTTTCTGACATAAAAGTCCATACTGTATGTTTTCCATGACAGTCATATGTGGAAAAAGAGCATAATCTTGATATACAATTCCTACTTTCCGATTTTCAGGCGGGGCATGGGTCATATCTTGACCATTAATCATTATTTTTCCACTGGTAATGGGGGTGATTCCTGCGATAGATTCCACAAGCAGTGTTTTCCCTGAACCTGTAGGACCTAATAAAACAAAAAACTCCTGTTCTTGTATATTGATGTCTACATGCTTTAATGCAAAATCTGAAAATTGAATGGATAAATCCTGTATTTTTATCATAATGCACTGTTCTTTTTTGAAACCAATCTTAAACCAATAAATAAAATCAAGCAAACGAATATCAGCAACACGGCTATGGGTTGAGAATACTTGAGGCCGAATGCTGTGAAACGTTCATAGATCAGCACAGGCGCATTCATGGGATGATAGGCGACAACAACAATTGCCCCAAATTCACTAATTGCTCGCGCGCTGCACATTATGATTCCTACCATTATTGATCGCCAGGCCAATGGCAGTGTAATTTGAAAAAAAGTTCGGCTAAATGATGCCCCTAAACTCCTGGATACATTTTCCAGGCGCACAGGTATTGATTCAAATCCATTTTTCACGGCATTTATATAAAAAGGCATTCCTACAAATGTGAGAACAACAACTATACCGCTAACAGTTCCCATCATTTGAACACCCAGTTTGTGCAATAAGCTTCCCAGCCAATGATCTTTACCAACTATTCCCAGGATAGCAATGCCAATAACTGGATGTGGGATCATAATTGGTAAATCAATAATGCCTTCAACAAATTGTTTTCCAAAAAAGGACTTTCTGGCAAGAAGATACGCGAAAGGTGTGCCGATAATAAATGATATAATAGCTGCCAACCCCGAACTATAAATGCTGAGCCAGATTGCTTTTTGAATATCCGGATCAAAAATACTTTCTGTCAATAGCTCCCATGAGGGTGTAATCATCATTTGGATCAAAGGCACCAAAATGAATAGTGACACCACAACACAGGAACCTATTGACATAATTAAAAATGGATCGGAATGACTTTTCATTTTTTAGTTCTTTACAATCACTCGTTCTTTCAAAACTGTTGGCAGCTTTTCTTTCATGGCCTGGGTGGGCACCCGAGAGGGAATAAATGGGGGTTGTCCCATTTGTTTCAATATATCAAGACCACCTGATGGATCAAGTAGATAATCCAGAAAGGATACTGCTGCCTCCTGATTTGGCGCATTCTTGATTAATGTAATACCATAGGTACATGATTTACCAACCCGCTGCAATGTTGTTCCTGGTTTTTTACCGGTAACAGTCACCTGTGCCTGGCCATAATATGAATCCAACTGGTAATTCCCCAGATTAATATGGTCATCCAGAGTAACATATTTTAATTCATGCTGTATGGCCACTGACAGGTATTCCCATGCATAATCCATATTTCCAGTTTGAAGCAGCGCTATCAATTCTACAGATTTGGGCCGAATATTTTTTTGGGGACGATTGGCAATCAGTTGATTGTATAATCCGGGTGATTTGTAATATTTTTCTGCCAACTGAAGTACCATCAGGCTGCGATACCCGCATGGATCCAGATTAGGATCGGAATGTCCCCAGATAACTCCTTTTCTTGCTAATATTTTGTACCAGTTGGTATGATTGATTTCTGATGCATATTGACTGTTAGCTGTGTAGCAAAGCACCAGTTGATTACTGGCAAATCGAATATTCCATGAAGCATGTGATGGAATTAATGATTTATCAATTACCTTGAAATCTGCTGATGCCATAATATCAGCAGGTTTGCCAATTTCAGAAATCATTCGCGCCATCTTTGTGCTGCCACCTGCTTCACGTAGAATATCCAGCTTTGGATACCTGGATTCAAAATGTTTTTCCATTGCTGCAAAAGGCACTGATAGACTGCCTGCATGAAAAATAATTAACTTGCCGGTTGGTTCAGCAATTACTTTTGATACACTGATACCAGTTAATACTATTAATGCGAACAAGATAGTCACCCAATTTTTATATATTTTCATTTTGACTTCTCCTTTTTCAAAATATTATGATTTTCCAATTGATTATACTCAGGAATGCTTGAAGAGTGTAACCAAAATAGACTGAATTCCGGGGACATGACCATATTTTTTGATATAAATCTTATATTATAAGAAATAAGGATCGTGTCCTCCGGAATTCATATTTTCAGAGATTTCCTGATTTATCAAATTCTTTCTAACTGAACCGCACAGGCTTTGTATTCAGCAGTCAGCGTATCTGGATCAAAAACCGGATTGGTCAGCCAGTTGGCATTGTTTTCTCTAAAATGAAAGGCCATCCATACCATTCCCTTTGGAACTTCTGGTGTCACTTTTGCTTTGACAAGAACTTCACCACGTCTGGACTTGACGCGAATTTTTTCATTTTGCTCAATGCCCAGTCGTGAAGCATCTTCAATAGAAATATCGGCTGTTTCATCACCCAATAGATCGTTCAATCCCTTGCATCGTCCGGTCTGTGTTCTGGTGTGATAATGATAAAGGCGTCTGCCTGTACTCAAGACAAAAGGATATTGCTCATCTGGCACTTCTGCAGGGGGGGTCCAGTCCACCGCATTAAATTGTCCCAAACCGCAGGTAAACTGACCGGCTTTGTGCAAATAAGCGGTTCCAGGGTGATCCAGAGAGATACATGGCCATTGCAAACCATTTTGCTCAATGCGATCATATTTGATACCGACCATACTGGGTGACAACACAGAAATTTCATTATCCCAGATTTCTTTCGCACTGTTCGATGACCAATCATGACCCCATCGTCTGGCGATTTCTTTAAAAATCCACCAGTTGGGTTTTGCAATTCCAGGCGGATTACTGGCAGTTCGTACACGATTAACCCGACGTTCACTGTTGGTAAAGGTGCCATCGTTTTCACTCCAAGCGGCTGCTGGCAGAATCACATGGGCAAATCGTGTGGTTTCATTTTGAAAAATATCCTGGACAACCAGAAATTCTGCGGATTTTAACTCATGTTCAACTTTCCGAATGTCAGGCTCGGTATTGGCCAGATTTTCACCAAAAATATAAAATCCGCGAACAGATTTATCAACCAGACCTTCCATCATTTGTGGAATCATCAGACCTACTTTATCGGGTAAATTGGGAATACGCCAGGCAAACTCGAATTTTTTTCGTGCAGCGAGATCAGTAACTTTTTGATAGCCATTAAATACATTGGGTAACGCGCCCATATCACAGGCACCCTGGACATTGTTTTGCCCCCTCAATGGATTCACTCCGCCACATTCAACGCCCATATTTCCCAGTAACATTTGCAGGTTAGCGACTGACATGACATTGTTTTTACCACAGGTATGTTCTGTAATTCCCAATGTATAACAAAGCATTACAGGCTTTACTGATGCCAGCTCTCGTGCAACTGCGCGAATTTGATCTGGTGGTAACCCAGAAATTTCTCCTGCACGTTCGGGTGGATATGCCATCACCTTTTGCTTTAAGTCGTCAAAACCCACAGTGCAGGAATCCACAAATTGATGATTATATAAGTCTTCTTCAATCAAGACATGCATGATACCATTAAGAAGCGCAATATCACTGCCCACTTTTAAAGGCAAATGCATTGATGCAAAGTCAACCAGTCGATGTTTTCTGGGATCTGCAACAATTAGTTTTGCGCCCTTAGCAACTGCATTTTTAACAAATGTTGATGCCACAGGATGTGCTTCTGTCATATTTGATCCAATGACAAAAAACATTTTAGCGCGTGAAAACTCATTAAATGAGTTGGTCATTGCCCCTGATCCAAACGAAGCCGCCAGCCCGGCGACAGTTGGGGCATGTCAGGTACGTGCGCAGTGATCAATATTATTTGTTTTGAACACTGCGCGAAACAATTTTTGCATTTGATAAGAATCTTCGTTGATACTTCGGGCACAACTGACTCCTGCAACAGCATCAGGCCCATGATCATTAACGATTTTTTTAAACCGATCAGACACCAGATCAAGCGCCTCATCCCATGAAGCTTCACGAAATCGATCATTCTCTCGGATCAGCGGTGTTTTGAGGCGTTCATCGGAATAGATAAAATCATAACCAAATCGACCTTTAACACACAAACGCCCCTGGTTTGGCTCGGCATCCTCAACACCGGTGACTTTGACAATTTTGTTATCCTGAACATGCAGCCACAGTTGACATCCCACGCCACAATAGGGACATGTGGTGCGAATTTTTTCTGATTTCCAGGGGCGCCAGGTATATCTGGATTTATTTTCCACCAGCGCACCAACTGGACAGGCTTGAATACATTCGCCACAGAAAACGCAATCCGAGTTATTTAATGGCATATCGCCTGATGCCACCACTTTTGTACTGACACCGCGATATCCTAAACTGATCGCCTTATTTACCTGAATTTCATTACAGGCCTGTACGCATCTTCCACAAAGAATACATCGTGAAAAATCACGTACAATCATGGGGTTATCTGTTTCTGTTGGACAGTTTGTTTCAACACGTTTAAACCGGCCGCCTTCTACCTGATATCTGTAGGCCAGATCCTGAAGTCGGCAATCTCCCCAGACAGGACAGAGTTGATCTGTATTATCATTGGCCTGGGTTTCCAGTTGTACCCCTGTCCATTCAACTTCCTGACCTGTACCGATGGCACAATTATGATTACCTGATGAAAGTAACAGTTCCAAAGTCATTTTTCTTGATCGAACAACTGCTTCAGATTCAGTTAAAACAACCATATTCTTAGCCGCAGGTGTTGAGCAGGCGGTCATGAGGTTTCTGGCACCCTGTACCTCAACAAGGCACATACGACAGGCACCTGTTGGTGATGCCCCTTTTAAATAGCATAGTGTTGGAATAAAAATGTCATTTTCCTGTGCAACATCCAATATTGTTTGATCTTGCTTAAAAGTATAATCTTTTCCATTGATATTGATGATATTCATGAATGATTCTCCTATTCGCAATTTTGTTAAAACATCAATATATACCATTATTATAATGTATTATCTTTGCGATGTTTTTTATATGTCATAACGAATTTTTTTGAATTATCATCAATTTTTTAGAATGTCAAATTTAAATTATCTCTCACCATTTTTTGAACCAGGATTACACTGAAGAAGATGAATAAGATGAAATAAACACTGTATTGTAATCATTTTAGGAATGCTCTGAAAATAAATTCATCATTTCTGAAAGAGTCAATTCTATTCATTTTGAACCTGGATTACGCTGAAGAAGAAAAGGTTGTAAATGGATCAATAATTGAATATAATATTGTAATATGGGTAACATAATTTTTTTGGCAACATAAGGGCTAAGAAAATACTCCCTTTTTTGAAATGCGCTCCCCGGCAATTGCAAGAAC
>Ga0272440_1003212_pt1 | contig 12306 bp, 12 predicted proteins | sample SSMMMBAug17_FD_192440 | JGI IMG/M metagenome (GOLD analysis project Ga0272440, IMG submission 192440) | Marine sediment archaeal communities from Little Sippewissett salt marsh, Falmouth, MA, United States - SSM-MMB-Aug17 | ecosystem: Environmental > Aquatic > Marine > Wetlands > Sediment ... | reverse complement strand
ATAGTGTATTTTAAATAAATAATGAATAGATGAGTCATTTGTAATAATCAAAAATAAAGTATTGCTTATTTGTTTTATTGTACATACTTTCATTGAATAAAAAGAATCAATCAATTGTGTTATTAATTTTTCGTTCAAAAATTTTCTTTCTAAATTAAATAAGTAAATTATTCTTTATAATCATTTTTGCCATCTGATAATCAATATCTATCCTAAAGATTTAGTTATAAATAAAGATTTTGGCAAGGTGCATCTTTTCTTGTGATAATTTCTACTCCCAAATCTAAAGATTTGGGACTCCAATTCTTAATTCAACATTATTGTCCCCATCACTACCATCAACATAATTCTATTTAAAACTTATTCTAAATATTTCACAACTTTTTCTACACCATTAACCATACCCCAAATTCTTTTAGGTTTTCCATGAAGTAAAAACCATGGGTCATTATCCAGGTATTCAGATATTTTGTTAATAAAAGCCTTTGTTCTAAACCAATAGGCTTTATTCATGCCAATAGGTAAGGTATTAATAATTTTTTCATCTATGAGCATTTTCTCTGCTTTTGCATAATTTATTCTTATCTCTTGGTTTTTGGGAAAACAATAATGATAATAATCTCCTTCATATTTTATACCATTTGTAAGCTTTACTGAACCATGAAAAGGTTTATAAAATCTATATACAACATTATTTTGTCTTTCACAATACACCATATATGTACATACATTTAAATTTACACCTAACAATAAAATTATGGCATCATTTTTATGTAATCGACCAAAAACAGAATCACTTCCAAAAGGATCATATTCAGGTATATCTGGTTTTAATACCTCTTCTGCTTTTTCACCTAATCCTGAAAAAGAAAATATTGGATGCCCTGATCTTAATGTAGTTTTTTTTCTAAAGACCTCAGAAATTGTGCCAATTTGACTTGGTGTTTTTGATAAATCGCATTCTCCTGTTATGGAAAAATCATAATTGAAATTGGGAAAAATAAGAGATCCTTGCTTTGTATGATTATACAAAATATCTATAATTCTATTTGGAATTTTATTTATATCTACACCTTTGAGTATTCCTAGGGTATATAAACTTGAATGAACAAGTAGAATATCCTTATCCATGTCCATTGCTCTACATAAAAAGGATATATCTTCTTCTGTGTAATTTTTCATAAGAAGTCTTCTTTCCAAACGTTTTTTATTTCTTCATAAGTTTCAATTATTTTTGTTTGAAAATAATTTGTTTTCCAAGGTTTACCTAAAAGTAAAATTTTTTCAAATTTTCCAATAAATGAACCTATCTGACAATGATCTATTTTGTCTATTTTTTCTCCCATAGCTTCTCTAAAACTATCTATAAAGAGTTTAATCATCATAAAAACAAATATCTGAAATGGATCCTTTAACATTTCAGGAAGCAAAAAATTCAGTTGAGCTTTAATTTTTTCATTAAGATCAGAATTATTAATTAGTGAGCATCTATGAATTTTTGGACTAGTATAAAAAATATCCATAATAGCACAGTAGTCATAATCAAGAATCTGTCCTTGTGCATTAACAATTGGAAAATAAGGATATATTCTACAAATTAATGGTCTTGCAGAATGAGGTTTGCATAATCCTTTACATGAACATGACAAAAAATAAATTTTGAATTTTTTACCATTTTTTAATATAAATTCACGATTTTTGGGTGTAGATGTAATATTACTAATACCACCAATTGATTCATAATAACAGAATTCGTCCTCTGTCATTGGCAACGAAACACTATTTTTATCTAATATTTTCAAATAATCTCCAAAAAAATTATTACAACAATAACCGCCGCATGTTTTCCAACATTCGGAAACAGAAATAAATTCTGTTCTATATATTTTAGACCAATCTGTTTTATACATAATAACTATTTATTCTCTTTCTACAAAATAAAGATTGATTAATTTGATAATGAAAATTATCAACTATCGTTTTTAAAAAGCATAGCAACTGACCTGGTCAATCCAGATATTGTTGTAAATTCCTCCGGGCTAATATCTTCAAAATCAACTTCAATTGAAAACTTTTCCTCAATAGCTGCAATCAAATTGAGAAATCCAAGAGAATCAATATAGCCATCTTGAATAAGAGAACATTCAGCATCTTCAGGTAGAAGAGAGCTGCAATAATTAGACAGATTAATCCAATTGATTATAAATTTTCTAATTTGTAAATCGTTTGTCATGATTATATTTTCTCCATAAGGGCTTTTCTATTAATCTTACCATTAACATTAACGGGTATTTTATCAATAAAAATTATTTCTGTTGGTACCATATACTCTGGTAAGTTTTGTCTGCAATATTGCAATATTTCTTCTATAGAAAATTCATTATTTTTTCCTTGAATAAAAGCATAAACTGTCTCTGCTTGTCCTGGCGAAAGAAGTTTTGGCACAGAGATTGCTAAATCAGTACCCGCTACTTTTCGTATTACCTGATCTATTTCTTGAAGTTCAGCTCTATAGCCCCTAATTTGCAATTGATCATCAGTTCGTCCCAGGTAAAAAAGGCATTTGTTTTTTCCTTGCCTCACAATATCACCAGTACGGTACCATCGTTTTCCATCATTTCCGATATAAATAAACCGCTCTGAAGTCTGTGAAGGATCATTAATGTAACCGGATGTTACCTGAGGTCCTGCAAGGCATAATTCTCCTTTGTCAACAATATTTGCTACATTCTCATCATCAAACAAAATATGTGTAAAGTGAGAATCAAAAGGCCATCCTATTGGTACAATACCGTTTATACATTCTTCAGGTGAAATTTGAGTATCCCATCTATAGCTAGTAATGGCGATAGTAGTTTCAGTTGGGCCATAAAGGTTTTCAATAATCGAATTATTTGCTGCAATCTGCCAGGCTTCAGCACTTCGTTTAGGCATTGCTTCACCACAAAACAGACTGTAGCGTAGAGTTGGAAAAGATGAAGGTTTCAACATTCTCATTTTTTCCATAAACATCGCCACTGATGGAACGGAGAACCAAAGTGTTAATTTATGTTCTTTAATAAACTTTGCAGGAGCCATTATTGAAGAGTCAGGAATAATATAAAGGCATGCGCCCGATAAAAAACTTACAAATATATCATGAACACTTAAATCAAAAGTTATATCAAACATTTGTGAAATTCTATCATCGGGGGAAACTTTGTATTTTTTAATTGTATAATTCAAATATGTGCAAACATTTGCATGTGATACAGGGATTCCTTTTGGTATTCCTGTAGTTCCAGATGTGAAAAGTAAATATGCTGGATCTTCAGGAAGCACTGTTGGAGATATTATGCTTTCAATTTTTTGAATAGAATCTTGCGGAAAAACAAAAGAATGATTTTTTATAATTTTTTTTAATTTCATAATTAGATTTCCAGGTTCTGGGCAAATTATATACAGCTTTTCTGTTAAGTTTTCTATCTTAAAAAAGTATTCAGCACACTCTTCTGAAAGAATAATAGTATTACATTTAGAATTTTCTAACATTTGATGTAGTCTATTGGGAGGAAATTTTGGATTTAAAGGTAGGTATGCATGTCCTGAAATAAGTATACCAGCAATAGCTGTGTAACTATGAATAATACGACTACAGAAAAATGATATATATTTAGAGTTAAGGCCTGGACTTTTTTTAATAACATTAGCTATTGTAAGAGCAGCATTGTTGATCTCATAATATTGGTAATAAGAACCATCAACATATATAGCATTTCTTTCCAGATGTTGAGAAAAACTTTCTTGTAATTTATTTGCCAGAGTTTCAGTATTATTATTCATACATCACCTTTTTAAATACAATTTTAATATATTCAATATTTTGATGAATTAAAATCAATTTTTGAAGCTGGCTTAAAATCCGGAACAGCTTTTACTACAGCATTAGCTATATTTTACAAAAGGAATATCATTTACTTTAAAAGCTGATTAAGCTAAATACCATCCAATTCGCCAGTTAACTTTTTTTATAATTTATTCAACTGTTCCAATAAAAGACGAACTGGCTTAAATTCCGGAACAACTTTTGCTACAGCATTAGCTACATTTTTTGCAAAAGGAATATCATTTGCTTTAAAAGCTGATTGGGCTAAATACCATCCAATTCGCCAGTTATCAAGACCTCTTTCTATAGTTTTTTGAAAAAAATTTTTAGCTTCAACAAAATATCCTTCACCAAAAAGTATTAAACCGTTCCATAGACGATAATGTGCCCCAAAGGTTGTTTCTTCCAACGAATAGTAATCATTATAAAGTTCTTTTAAAGCAAGTGATTCCTGCTTTGACAAACCATTGGAAATTAAATGTTCTGCCTCAATGACTTGATTCATTTTTGTTTCATCATTACCATAAATTCTACTTATTGTACATGCATTAACTCCATTAGAAACAGTAACTTGATTATTTTGGATATATGAACATGGAAAGGCAATGGCAATATCACCCAGGACTAAAATTTTATAGTCTGGATTAATTTTATAAATTAGATCTACAGCTTCTCTAATGTCAGGAAATTTCCTTGATGTTTCTGCTTCAAAGCCTGTTATTACAACAGGTTGAAAAAATCTCAAATTATTTATAATTATTATACTACTATTATTTCCATACTTTTGAATAACCTTAAGTTCTTCAATGATAGGCGTATTGGTTTTGTTCTTAAATGTAAAATTTGAACCTTCATGAGAACCAAGCCAAAATAGAACTTTTTTGTCTATACTCGGAAGAAGCATCTTAAGAATGTTTGAGGAATTATAAATATTGATATTACTACAATCTGATAAATAACTAAATTTATGAGGTTGATATAAATCTGATGCTGTTTCTATAAAATGGGTTTCATTAAATATTTTTGACGCTGATTTTGCCATAAATTGATTGAAAGTTTCTGTGGATATAAATATTTTAGTATCAAATATTTGTGCAATTTCATGCAATAATATATGGTTTATTGGTAATGTATAGCTTTTAATTCTTTTTAATTGGAAATGAAATTTGTCGTTTTCAATAAAAAATTTTTTTTCTCCAGATATTGGACTTATTCCAGTATAAACTTTTGAAATATTATTATTTATTTCATCATTCACCAGATTAAAAATAATATCTGCTACACGCTGTGAGGCATTATCATTTGCAGGGCATAGTTTTCTAAAATTATTTTGTTGATTTTTCCATATAAATCTATTTGAATTTTCATTAAAATAATCGTCAATTAGTGATTTAAATTCTTCTCTCGTCCTCACATATACAGATAAATTTAATAAATCAAATACAGAACGAAGGCAACCGTCACTATCAATTAGCATACCTTCAGTTGGCTGAAAAAAAGGATGAAATTCTACAACAGGTTTTCCAATGGCAAGCCCATCTAAAATCGAAGAAGAATTAACCGATATTACAAAATCAGAAAGAGCTGCAATTTGCATAACTTGTAAGAAAGATATCATCCATTGTTTTGGATTATATCCCTCAAACATAGACTTAAGATGATTTATATTCTGACGAGGATGAGGCTTAATAAACAGAAAATTATTATTATCACTTAAAATTTCTTGAGCAACTGATTTTATAACATAATTGAATACATAAATAGGAAATTCCCGCATAGGGCCTCTTACAATAAAAAGGTATGTTTTTTTATACAATTTAGATTTTTGAAATTCCTGACTGTTTAATAAATGTTCACTTTGTAGTAATCTTCTAATCCACCAGCTATCAAACCTTGGAAAACCAACTATGGACAATTTGGCGTTAAAAATCAGATTAAAATATTTTGAAATAGAACTTTCGGTAGTTACTAATGAAACATCATGATGATATTGATATTCGTCCCAATAATTCAAATTTCTTAATCTACTGTATTCCTGCATCATCGTTACTGCACCGCCATGAGGATGAGCCACTGTTTTTGCATTAGGAAATTGTTTATGTATTATATTATATGGCCTGTAAGAGGTCATATCTTTTAAAATAATTTTAACCTGCTCAGAGTATACTAGTTCAGGTATTATAATGCTATTACCATCAAAAAAAACTATGTGATCAGCAATATAATTTAATTCATTGTTTAAAGTATGGTTATTTAAAATAGGATTAAATTTTTCCCAATCAGGTGAAAATACAACAACAATTTTCCAATCAGGTTTTCTGGACTTTAGCTCAAATAAAACCGGTATTATCCAATCAACTTCACCCCATGATCTTTCAAATAATGATAAAATAATGTTTGGTGGAGAACTAATTTGGGTCATAATTTTTTTCCATATTTTATATATTATTCATTCATAACCAGACAAAAGTACTTTATAACGTCAAGGAAAGTATGAAATGTTTATACTATATCGGCTAATAGATTATTCTCTATAAGCATTTTTGCCATCATGTAATCATCTTCATAGTCAATATCTATAGAATAAGGCCATTTCATAATATATCCTATTGTATCTTGTAAATAAAAATTCTGAAATTTAATAAGTTGATTTTGATTTATAATAACAATAGCACCATTTGGATAGTATCTTTTATTAAATCTCGATGTATCAATTCTTCCGTCCCATGATTTAATAATTCTATTGTTTTTAATTTCTAATGACCTTTCAACAGGAAAAGGGAATTCAGTAAGACTTACCAATGAATTAGCATTGTTTTTTTTAAATAAATTGTATGCTTCGCAAATATGCTTTGAATTTCTTAATGGATTACAAGGTGTCATAATAACAATATCTCTGTTTCCATGGAAGTTTTGGTTATATTTTTGAATGATGTAATTTGTAACTTCCATCATTGAAACATTACTTGTTGCAATTTCAGAGGGTCTAACATCAAGAATAATTTCTGAATGATCTTTTAAACCAGCAATAATAACCTCATCGTCTGTTGAAAAAAAAACTTTTTTAAAAATTTTTGAATCAAGAGCAGCTTGTACAGTGTATAAATATAAAGGAATATTATTTATCGGTAATTGATTTTTTTTAGGTAAACGTTTAGAGCCTTTACGAGCACCTATAATACATACAGGGTTATTTTCATAATCCATTATAAATCCTCCTTGATAATATTGGTTTATTTATTCAACTTTTTTGATCATAATCCATTAAGCAAATATTTCCATGCTGGAATGACATCTATTTTTTGTTTGCCATTTTGAATTAGCTCTTTTTCATCTAATGTAATAATTACTCCTTTATCTATTGATAGTTCAGACATAGCTTCAAGTAGTGATTTAACTTCACGCTTTCTGGTATTAGAATCTTTTATAGTTAAAGACACCTGAAGCAAATTTTTTTGATATTGTTTATCAATCCATAATAATCAACTTCTGTTCTTTTTAGTGTACGATAATAAAAAATATCTTCTGTTTTACGTCTAAGATGAATAAAAATTATATTTTCTAAAAGATGACCATAATCTTTAAAAATTGGCGGATTTATTGATTTGACCAATGCATGATCTATGCAATATATTTTTTTTGGATTTACATTCTGCTTTGAGCTGCTTTTATATTAATCAATCCTATTTTTCAATAATTTTTATCAAAATCAACCCTATTTTTTATTGATTTTGATAATTTTTTTATAAATCCTCCCACTGAATAAATTCATTTCTTTTCTTTTCTTTTTTTACAGTTCTATCTAAAACAATATCCCAGTATTCAACACCAATTCCTTTACGCGGTCTACCAAAAATTACATTATCAAAATTAATAACATCACCAGGTTTTAAATCTTTTGCTGCCACGCAGGAAACACGATTTTGAGTACGATATTGTTCTGAGCTTTGTAACATTTTTCTTTCAGATTTCCCTAAAGAATAATAGACATTTTCGATATTTTTTAAAACCAGTGGTAAATCAGACACTGAAATTGACCAGTTTCTTTCAGGTTCACATACAAATCTATCTTTTGATATTGGTTTTTCAACTGTATTTGCACCTAAAGCAACAGCGGTATAAAGCATTTCATAACCTTCATAATGATCAGCAAGACCTATAGGAACTTCAAAAATATCTTTTAAGCGTGGAATTATTTTAAGATCATGTTTATCTGCTGGTGCAGGATGACCTTGTGGATTATGATTTACAATAATATCTTTTAAACCATAATCTCTAAGATTTTTTACAGCAAGCTCAATTTCGTATTGATAAGCTGAACCTGTGTCTAAAAAAACAGGAATCTTCTTTTTTGCAATATAGCGTAAAAGAGGATAATGAATAATATCAGGAGAAGCAATTTTAATAGCAGCAGCCTTAATACTTTCTAAAAAATCAACTGCTTTAAAATCATGAGCAGTTGAGATAAAAGGAATTTTCAATTCATCACAGTATTTTTTTATTTTGTGATGTTCCTCAAAGCTCAATTCATATTTATCCATATGTTCAATAAGTGAAGAAGTATATTGTTTCCCATTTATTGAAAATGTCACTGTTGCTGAAGGATCAAAAACAAGAAATTCTCTTTGAAATGTCTCAGTTTTGACACAATGAGCTCCTGCATCAAATGCAGCTTTTGTCAGCTCTAAAGCAACATCTAATTTACCTTCATGGCAAATTCCTAATTCTGCGACAAAAAATGGCACATTGCCATCTCCTATTTTATAATCCCATATTTTAACTGTATGCATGATAATATTCCTTTTTTATAATGCTTTCAAATATTTTAAGAAATTCTTTTGTTGACCATTCTTTCATTCCATATTGAATAACATTGTTTTGTAAAAGTTCTGATATTGCTATAGTTTCATGAGATGCACTTGCAATTGGCATAAATTTTTTTTTTAAATATAAAAGCTCATAGACAGTTCTTCCCCCCGCACATATAACAAAATCACATGATTGAAAATATGGAATAATATTTACAGGATTATTAATAATAAAAAAATTATTATGCCCATTTACAAAATGTTTTATTTTATTCTTGTTTAAATATCCAGGTCCAAAAATTATATAAAATCTAATCTTTGGATGTTTAAAATTAATTAAATTAGTAACAACTTTATACATAAGATCAGTGGGATCAGAACCTCCGAAGCTTAATACAATATTAAAACATTCATTTTGAGGAATAGGATTACTATTTTCTATAAGTGAATCATCAAATATAAAATATTTTGGACCTAAAAAATAAAAAGTTTTATCTGGATTAGTCTTTTTAACTTTCTTTTGAGCTAAAATACTGCTATTTAAATAAACATCTGCCTGGGGATTTATATACCGATTATCATCAATATAAAATAATTTTCTTTTATCACTTTTTAATTCAGTATATAGAGACATATCAATATCTAAATAAGGTAGATCAACAATTAAACAATCTGGCTGATAATCGTCAACTATATTAAGTATATATTCTTCATCTTTTACAGATAGTTCTTTTACTTTAACACCTGAAGAAGAAGCATACTGTATTCCATCCTTAAGTGCTTTCATCAAAAACAAACTATCTGAATGGTAAAGTTCTTTAAAAACTCTTGATAAAATTAAACATCTTGAAAGGTGACCAAATGAAAGCCCATATTCATTACCTGCATCAACGCGAAAAAGTATCTTCTCAGGTGACTTGCTGTTTTTGAATGGAATTTTTATCCACTCTTTTAATGGCCTCATAAAGTGATATCCTCCATGGAGCTTTTTCATTTGGATTGAACAATGTATTTAGCTTTAACCAATCCTCAAAAGTATCAACTGTTAGTCTAATATCAGGACGGGCTCGTTCATCTGTAAGTTGTGGAAAAAAAGTTTTAAATTTTTCCTTATTATTAAGAATATGTAAATTTATATGTTCTTTTTCATCATCAGTTAAGTTTTCTTTATCTAAAGCCTCCAATACATTGTTAGAAAAAACATCTACGCCTGTACCACAAGGAATATTTGTACAAAAAACATAATCTAAACATTTATTTTGTTGTTCATTAATAAGCCATTTGATTATTTCTGGACAGGTTAGAGGATTGTCAGCAGTAACTCTGACAATTGTTTTTGAAGGAAAAATTTTCATTGTTTGGATATAACGCTTTAAAATATTATTTTTAGAACCTCTAACAACTGGAATATCTTCTGCTTTTCCCCACTCTTCAATAATATTGTCATCTTTTTGGTCACTTGTTGCAAGAATAATTTGATAAAAATTTTGATCTAGATTTTCTTTTAATCTTCGAACCAAAAATACAAGTATTGGAATTTTAACAAGCGGATAAATTGCTTTTCCAAACAATCTTGATGAATTAAATCGGCATTGTATAATTATAGATGGCTTATTCATTGACTGTGTCCATAAAATGCCTTTTAGTTATGTCCTGGACTTCTTTATCTGTTTTTATTTTTGTACAGGCATGACAATGTTTACAAATTGGCATTGTTGATCTTTGCTGATCATAATGAATTTTTCTAAAAGAATTCATTTTGGAAGATAACCAAATATCATCAATATTTTGAGAAGTTACATTACCTAATTTGAATCTATTATTGTAGTCCATGCAACATGTAGTAACATCACCGTTCCAAAAAATTGCTAATCTTTGCATAAGGTATGAACATGGAGCTAAATAATAATTTGTGTTTAAATCAATATAACTATCTTTGTTATCTCTAAAATCATGAATTTTTCCAACGATATAAACATCAGCTTCAGGAAATTTTTTTTTCAAATAATCTTTAGCCCTATCAAAAGAGTTAGAATCACATTTAGCAATAGAAGATCGTAATCTTACCCAAGGACTCAATTTACATTGTTTTTTTCTCTGTTCTAAAAGGGATTTAATTGATTGTTCTACAGTAGTATAATTTTTGAGATGTTTCTTTTGTTTAAAGCTGTCTTCATGATGGCTGTCAACAGATAAAATAATAGCATCGAGTTTTGAGTCCAATATCTTTTGTATATTATCATTATTCAGAAGAGTGCCGTTTGTTGTAACTTGAACATCCAAAATACCTTTTTCTTTTGCATATGCAATACACTCAAAAAAATTGGGATGTAAAAAAGATTCTCCCCTTATTTGCAATTTTATTGCACAAAGCCCTTTTTCTAAACCTTCATTAATAATTTGTTTATATAAATCAAAACTCATAAAACCTAATTTACCTTCAATCAAGCCATTTTGAAAACAAGAGACACATTTAAGATTACAAATACCAGAAAGCTCAATATCCAGATGTAATGGAAAATCTGTAAGGATTTTATAAGCAGAAGTTTTATGCCATAGTTTCCGATATTGTTCAAACTTTTCATGCTGATTAAGCTTAAAAAATAAAGTTTTCAAATTTACTTGTTTAAAATTCAATTGCTTCTACCTATAAATTATTTTATTTTACAAAATTTTGTTTCATAGCTGCATACATAGGAATATCATCAATAATTTGTTTTCCTATTAGTTGTTCAATATCATTTGGCGAAAGCGTGGAACATGGTCTGGCAAAAAGGAAATCTTTTTCTTCTAATCTTTTTCCTTTTGGTAAATTATAAGCTGAATATAATCCACGACGAAATTCAACAGCTAATTTTCGATCAGGACGATTAAAAATAGAATTGAAGTTACCACGCATTTTATTAAAAAATGAAATATTTTCAATTAAATCTTTTAAATCTTCTGGTTCAACAGAATGAAAATGATCTCCTTCTTGTTTTGATGAGTCAAGAGTAAAATGTGTTTCTATTACTGATGCCCCAAGCATTGCCGCGGCTAAACATGCTTTTGTACCAGGAAAATGATCTGAATACCCTGTTGGAATATCAAAAATTCTATTAAGAAAAGGTATTATTTCAAGGTTGAGATTTTGAGAAGATGGAGGGTACATAGATATACAATGCAACAGATTTACAGGTCCACTATTTTCATTTCTTAAAAATTCAAGTGTTTTGAATATTTCGTCTAAGGTTGCCATACCAGTTGACAAAAATATTCGTTTTTTTGTCTGAGCCACATACTTTAGTAAATTTTTATTTGTACAATCCATTGAAGCAATCTTATAAGATGTAACGCCCACTTTTTCAAGAAGCTCAACGGCCCAGGAACTGAATGGTGTTGAAATAAAATCAACTCCTAAACTATCAGCAATATTATATAGCTCCAAATGCTGCTCAAAATTCATTTCACCACATTGGATTAATTTATAATGAGGGCTTGATGGCAAAGCGATATCAAATGCTCTAAATGTTTGAAATTTTACAGCATTTGCCCCTGAACCTGCAGCGGCTTTTATCATTTCTTTTGCTGTTTTCATATCTCCTTCATGGTTAAATCCTATTTCAGCAATGATGTATGACATAAATTATAATC
>Ga0272440_1003211_pt1 | contig 12310 bp, 13 predicted proteins | sample SSMMMBAug17_FD_192440 | JGI IMG/M metagenome (GOLD analysis project Ga0272440, IMG submission 192440) | Marine sediment archaeal communities from Little Sippewissett salt marsh, Falmouth, MA, United States - SSM-MMB-Aug17 | ecosystem: Environmental > Aquatic > Marine > Wetlands > Sediment ... | reverse complement strand
CAAGAGGAAAACAGAGATACAGCCTTCAATACAGCATATATTGGCTCAGGAGAGCACTCTATTTAACTTAATTCCAAAGAAGCCATTTAGAAGAAAGACAAGGGTGGTGTAGATGACACAAGAAAAATCATTCGATGAGCTGTTTCCTGAGTTAGAAGAGTTTGAGATAGATTGTAGAGATATAATAGAGGATTTTGCAACACATTCATTAGTTAAAAATGTTATACATAGAGTTCAAACAAGAGTATCAGAAGAAGTTAAGAAACACTGCCTATCCAAGCAGAGAGTTAGTGAAGCTATTGAGAAGCTACAAATGGCTTATCCGTCTTCTTATGGAACATTTAATTGTTCCATAAATGTTAATGAATTAAAAAGAAAATTGGGGTTAGAATGACATTCTCCGACATACTGAAGTGTGCGGTTTCCAGAGGTAGATAATTATGGAAAAATGCAGAAGATGTGGAGAACAAATTGAAGAATTATCTGAAGAAGATATACAAGAATTTGGAATTATGGATAACGAAGGTTTATGCTCTAATTGTTGGGAAGAAGAACACGAATTTGAAAATACTTGTCCTAAACATAAATGTTATTGTCCAGATGGTTTTTGTGAACAATGTTTAATAGAATCTGAAGAGGTGAAGCCAAATTCCTCACAGGGTTAAAACCCTGTGTATCCTTTGGAGGTTTTTATGAAATTATTCAAAATTAGTCAAGATGTGAATAATGGTTACGGCACATTTAGTGATGCTGTAGTTTGTGCTGAAAATGAAGAAGAAGCAAAGAAGATAAATCCAGACAAATATTACCCTTATGATGAAAAGACAGAAACATTTCATTGGTGGTGTAATATTGGGACAGACAGAGAACAATATGAACCAGATGATTTATGTGGTTCTTGGGCAAATAAAATAGATGATGTTCAAGTGGAATACATTGGTGAAGCTAAAAAAGGAATGAAGAAAGGAGTAGTATGTTTTTCATTTCATGCAGGTTAGCTGTCGGCAAGATAGGAAAATTGTTTGACAAATATTTTATTTGTATTTAAATAACCGAAAACTACTGTTAATTCATGCAAAAAAAGCCTGAATTACTCAGAAAACTAGAGCAAACTAAGATAAATGACCGAAAAACTATTCCAAGATTTCTGAAGTTATTGGGCAAGATTAGAAGTGTAGGCGATTATGAGGAGTATAAGAAACAGATATTTATCTCGCTTGTAGAGTGGAGTTACACTGTCTTAGTCATCAGGCCGATTGTTATACTTGCTGCGATTTTATTGTGCCTCTCTGCCGCCAATTTCTTCTTTGTCTCACCCCCACAACTCTTTTTTTTGGCAGAGGGGCTTTCTATCCTTTGGTATCTACTCATTGAACTGAAACAGGATTTATGGAGGAAAACGAAATGAAACCAGAACACATACAAAAACTGAAAAGAGAAGCAGGGCAGCCGGTAGGGCTGACAGAAGAAGACAAGGCAGCTAATAAGATCCTAAAGAAGCTGTTTGATAACGCATGCGAGAGATGCGGAAGGCTCAAGGAAATAGACGGAAAGCCGCTATGCGCTATCTGCAAAGCCCTTGAGGAAGACAACAAAACTTTCCAAAGAGAGACAACCAAAGAAAGGCTAAAAGTGAATATTGAGAATTTGAAAGACGAGATAGCTTTCAAGAAGGAACAGGTAGACAACGGAGAAGTAAAAGAGACAAGGACAATCTCTTACGGTCCGGATGGAAAGCCTACGATAATAGACGGATATGTAGACGGAGTAAAGCCGGCATTTATACTCAAGAACGAGATAAGGCAGCACAATGCGCAGATCAAGAGCTACGAAAGCCAGCTTAATTTGATAAAGAAAGACGAGGAAAAAGATGAGGATACCAACATTAAGGCTGGAGACCAAGGAAAGGCCTAGGATTAATTCAGCATACCTTCCGAACAACAATTTTGGCGAACCCAGATCTATGAGTTTGAATACTCTGATGTATTGGGTAAAGCGAACTCCTGAGTGCATCGGAGTAGTCAAGAGGATAGTCAATGACGTATTCACTGATGTTGAATTCAATGCAGTCGATACTAAGTCATTAATAGGCCGACCTCCGAAAGACAGGAAACAGATAAGGGAAGATGAGGCTTATGATTTCTGGAAATCCAATCATGGGGATGATGTATTGGAAGAGACGGGCGTTGATTGGGCATGCACAGGAGACGGCTATCTCTGGAAAGGATCTATGGCGAACAAGCTGAAACAAGAAGAATACGATAATCTTGTTAGGCACTATGGAAGTAATGCCAAAAAAGCCCTGTTTAGCGATGAAGACTTCAACAAAGTAAGCGAGATAAGGATACTGCCAAGCACCATGACCACAATAGACCATGATTCTGAATACATAAAAGGGTTCATCCAGAAGAGCAAGTCAGATCCTGGAAAAGACAGGAGATTCAGTCCAAATGACATAATTCATGGTAAGTTTCTCGGAATAGACGGCTCAGTCTATGGTTTGAGTCCTATGGAATCCTCTTGGATAGCCATCAAGACGATCAACGCGATACAGGATTACGGCTACAATTATTTCGCCAATGGCGCAAAGATGGACAGGGCATGGCTTGTAACAGGCTCTACAAGCACAGACACGATGGATAAATTGCAGGAAGACCTACAATCATACAAGCAGGTTACAAATGCAAGAGGAGATATTGTAATAGAGACCACTGCAGGAGACATAAAAGTCGTAAACCTTAACGAGATAGGCGAGGAGATGGAATTCCGAAAACTGGCCATAAACGCAGTAGGCCGGCTTGCTTTTGCTTTCAACATGCCTGCAGATACATTGAGTCCGATACTTGGGGCAGACATAAAAGGAACAGCGATGGGTTCAGATATTGAAGATTCTGGGTACAATAAGAATATAAGAAGGGCGCAGGGATACTGGGCCAGCCTGTTGAATTCGCAGCTTTTCATACCTCATTTCGGTGTAGAGATGTGCTTCCTGAATGAAGACATGCAGAGCAAAATATCAGAGATGCAATACCTTGCGCAGAGCTGGACACACGTTCAGAACCTCTTCAAGTGCAAGGTTCCTGTAAATGATGAATACATAATCAAGATGCTCAACATTCCAAGGAAGTATCTCCAGGAAGGAAAGATAGACAGGAAAGCTATGGATATACAGAGTTTGCCGTCTCCAGACCAGCAGATGGGGCCGAACCAAAAGAAATACGCAGATACCAAGAAAAAGCAGCAGGAGCCGCAGGCAAAAAGGCCATAGTTTTTGAGTATTTAAATAACAAACATACCATTAGTTCTTTTTAGTATGCCAAAGCACTCTGATTTCCAGAAGATTTATGATAGTTTTGTTAAGAGATACGGTTCTGAAAAAGGCGAGAAACTATACTACGCATGGCTCAAAAAAAAGGGACATGACGACACCAAACCATTAAAGGGCAAGAAAGAAGGCAAGGAATACAGGAACTGCATAGTAAAAGGAGTAGAATTCAAGGAATTCAAAAATGAATTCCATGTTGAAGGATTTATCGCCACAACACATTTAGACGATCAAGATGACATAATATTGAAAGAAACCCTGGAATCTGCAGCTGACCAGATAAATTCAAGTTTTGAATCCGGCATTTGTGGAGTCCATCATTCTGAAGCAAACGGCACATATTATGGAAATGCAGACACAACTAATCCTGCTAAAGTCATACCGTTGAATGACGGAGAATACGGCCTTTGGGTAGACACCAAATACATGAGGGAAAACCCTGAAACAGAACGGATCATAAACGACTGGCAGGCATCTAAATACAATTCATTCTCACTGACTTACGACACAGAAGGAAGCCAAACTTGTGATTTTAAAGTCGTAGGAGACAAAGTGATAAGGTATATCGGGCCTGACACTAAAGTTCATGGATATACTGCTACAGACATCCCTGCGAACAAGAACGCAAAAGCCACTAATATGGGTTTCAAGGAACTGAAAGAACTGAAGCCTGATAATTCTATAAAAAAAGACGAGGTAAATAAAATGCCAGAAGAAGAAAACAATAAGCCAGAAGATAAGCCGGAGGACAAACCAGAGGATAAGCCGGCTGAAGAACCGAAACAAGAGCCAGATAATGCTCCAACCGAACCGACAGACAAGCCAGAGGAACCAAAGCCTGAAGAGCCAAAAGGAGAAGAAAAAGAGCTCAAAGAGCAGATCAAAGAGCTGAAAGAGGCTATAAAGTCGATGAAAGCAACAAACGCACCTATGGTAAACAAGGGTGAGAAGATGAAAAAGGAACTAGAAACCAAAGAGAAAGAATACAAAGAGAAGCTGACTGAATTCAAGGAACTGGTCATGGAGAACAAAGGCCGCAAAAGTGAGCAGTGGAAAGCATGCACAGAATTCAAGGAGCTTTTGAAGAAAAACGGTCTTATCAATACAACGCCAGTCATGTCACCTGAAGAGATACCAAATATCTCTCTTAATTTCGAGGTAAAGGAAAGGACACCTAAAGAAGTGAAAGAGCATCTGGAAGTAAAGAATCTAAAGATTCTCGATGCCTACGGCTCAGATACTTCATTTCCAGAGGGATGTTTCTCAGACATACAGCTTGAGATGAAAGGCATACCTACGCACTTGACGACAGACGACAACTATTCGGGAGCGCAGACAACCTATGTGACAGCTCTTGCAAATTACGAGCAGAGCCCTGCAAGATACAACGACATATATTCACCATATATAGTGAACCAGCTGAATGACATGACAAGGACATGGAACCTGCTCAAGAAAGAAGATTACAGCCAGATGAGTTCAATCGCTGTGAGGGTAAGACATGGCAGGAACACAACAGCAGGTTCATACGGTTATGGTTCAGAACCTGGATGGGATAGCAACGCTGACATCATGAAGCTAAACCTCACTTTTGTCACAAGCTATGTAGAGGTTGCTGCAGAATGGGAAGCAATCGAATTAGGCAGGGGCAAAGGCGGAATAGATGTCTATCAGACAGAACTTGACTTTGCAGCGAGAGATCTGATGAATTACCTGAATGATCAGATATTCAGCACAGGAGACGGAACAAGCGAATCAGCAACACTGGGTTTTGAGCATCTGTGCAAGACACACACAGCTGGAGCTACAAACCTCTACGGAAGAAACAGGAGCACTGATAACGACAAACTGGACTCAGGCGGTTATGACGACCTAAGTTCTGCACCTTTTACCATAAACCAGGCCAGGAAGATGGTAGAGACAGTTGAAGTGAACGGAGCAGATACAAGCAACCTTGTCTTTATAACAAGCAAAAGGCAGACAAGGCTGTTCTTTCAGCTGGTCCAGGACATGCAGAGGACAGCACCGACAAGTTCCAAGTTTGGATTCACAGGACAGCTTGAGCTTGATGGGATACCGATTTTTTCAGAGAAGTCTCTTGACGCAAATAGCAAGACAGACGACTGGTATCTTATAGACACCGCGCACACGAAGATAGCCCTGAAGAAAGCACCTACTTATGTAGAGATGGCGCAGATCTCGCTTCACAGGAGAGGCATAGTATGGCTCATGTGGAACTTATTTTGCGATGCGCCAAACCACAACTATTGGGCTTACGGAGCCGCAACAAGTTAAGGCTATGCCTTAACTATATTTTTATTTTTGAGGTGAAAAAAACATGGCAGCTGCAACAATATTGAAAAGGATTTACAACTTTTTCCATGCCCCAGGCGCAGAAGCAGTATCATTGACTGCAACAGACGGAGAGACATATACATCGAAGAAGTTCAGCACACTGCTCGGTGCGATAGTCTGTTCTAATTATGACACAGACAGCCATATCAATGTTACGATTTCAGGAGCAGTGGCAACGATAAACTGGGCAGGACAGACAGACAAGAACTGTACTCTCCTGTTGTTTGGAAAGAAATAGGTGCAAAATGACAAAAAAAGGAGATAAAGACCCTGAAAAGGTAGATAAAGAAGAACCGAAAGAATCTCCTGTCGATAAGCCGGAGGCAACGAAGCTCAAACTCTCAGATTTTATAGCAAACCAGTTCCTTGACCTGCATTACAAGGAACTAAACGGAGAGCTAGTGCCATGCCCTAGTGCAGATGAAAAGGCTATTAACGTAAAGGTCCAAAGAATGGAAAAGATACCTGAGATTTTCATACCCAGGTTTCTTGAATCCAACAGGAACTTCATAGGCCACTACGCTGAAAGATGCGTCATAGAGAAGGGAAGGACAGTAAATAAGAAAGTTTTCTTAGACAAGTTTCCTGAAAAAGACGGCCTGCCTTTTTTGACAGAAGAACAGAGTAAGAAGTATGGCATAGAGTTTAAGCCAACAAAAGGCAAGCTGCCGGATGCAAGAAGGAAATACTCTGCAGAGCATCTTTCTGAAAAACTTGTCGAGTTTATCAAGAAGCATGGAAAAGAAAAAGGAGAAGATGAATTCAAGAAATGGGCTGAAGACACTTTCATAAAAGTAGTCGGCAAGGACATAGTAGACAGGCGACACTCATGCAGAAGGATCATAAACGGGATAAGAAAGGTGATTAGCTGATGGCTATATGCGAAGGGCTTGGAGATAACCTTGAGTTCAGCGTAGAAAACGCTGGAGACGAAGTCACAATAACGCTTAATTCAAGCAATACCAGTGCCAATGATACTGCTACACAGAAGTATGCTGACTCAGCCGTAAGAGCAATAAAGTACCATCTAAGAAACAGCCAAGCCATTGAAATCCTTGAATACAACGGGACAGCACTTACAGATCCAATTTCAATACCGAAAAACAAAGGACACAAAGAAGAGTTTGGAATACCTATTTTGATTTCGATTAAGATAAGGGTTTCTACAGCCAACACCAATATTAAGCTAAGATATGTAGGGAGCCAACTATAATGCCAACACCAACATCCACAATAACGATAGGAGCAAAGAGCTCAACGCTTAACGCAGGCAGTTATATCATATTTAGGAACCTCACAAGAGGGGGCAAGGTAACTGCAAGGTGCAATTCAAGCGGTGAAGCCATACCTGATGACATACCAAACACATGGGTAAATGGAGACAAGGTTTCGATAGAAGTGAGGGGCAAATACAATTCGTCTACAGTAAAGACCATCACGAAAGGCGGGATAGACTGCGATCTTGGCACATTGAGTGAAGATACGAACACTGTTGCGGTGGACTTATGAAAATGAAAAAGAACATACTCATCTTTACGGGAATAATAGCACTCTTGCTAATCAGCATACTTGGCTATGGAAGACATGTAAACATCCATTCTCCAGCAAACAATACATGGCACGCTACGAGAAGCCCACCGCTTGTTTTTGACATATCAGCCGGAAACTCTAGCTATATGTGCAACCTATACTCCAATGATACTGGAGTATATCAGGCCCATGCAGGAAACTACTGGGTAGCCAACGGAACCAATCTTACTATATTTGATGCCAATTTCAACGAAGGAACTACTATAATCTATGCTGTAATCTGCAATGATTCCATGTCCAGCGACAACGAGACAATCAATATAGATGTGACAGATCCTGTGGTTACGATAGCAAACTATTCAGATAACTACTACGATGATGACATGTCTATGACTCTCGGAGTAAACGCATCAGATACGAATAACAATGTATGCGAACTGTTTATAGATTCGGTTTCAAACAGGTCCATAGCATATACAAGCAACTTGGATGTTGCTTTTGAGCATAACGCTTCTGTAAACGGATCCTCTTTCAAATACTATTTTACCTGCAATGACAGTGCAAACAACAGAGCATCTACGACTGAAAGGACTGTTTATGTAGGGGCGAAGCCAACCATAACAATAAACTCCCCATCAAATAATTCCTACGCATCTGACACAAATGTAGACATCAACATAACGATTGACGGAAACAGCGATACATACGTCTGCAGAGTATATTCCAACGATACAAATGGAACATGGCTGCAAGACGGAGGGACTATCATTGTCAATAACAATACACAAACAACTCTTGAAAGGGTTTTCGCAGAAGCAGCAGTATTCTACGGAGTCACCTGCTTTGAAACAGGCTCAAGATACCCTTATGTCTTTAATGCGCCTGGAAACAGGACTCTTAGAGTGGATACGACCACTCCGGTTGTTACGATAAACTCCCCAGAAGACGGCTATCATTCGATGAACGATTCATCAACTGATGGAGTCCATTTCGTGATAAATGTGACTGTTGATGACGCTTATCCGGATGCCTGCAGCCTGTATATTAACGGAACTCTCAACATGACGAACAACACTATTACCAGGAACCTTCCTTTTATAATGCTTGTAAATGTCTCTGAAGCAGACTGGGAATGGAATCTTGGTTGCAACGATTCTGCAGGCCACATATATAACACCACTTCGAGAGTTGTAACAATCGACAATACAATGCCTGCTATGAGTGATATTTTCAACTACTCTGTCCAAAGCGAAGACACCAATACAGGATTCACTTTTGAATTCCATACAAACGAAGAGACCAATTACACAGTACATTACGGGACAAGCGCAGCTGCTTCAAACTGGACAGCGATAGGATCATCTTTTGCAACAAACCATACGCCTACAATCGTTTTCAACAAGGCTTACAGCACGACTTTTTACATAAACGTGACTGCCTGCGATCAGGCTGGAAACTGCAACAATACAATACCCCAGGTAAGCCTGACAAGTCCGGTAGGATTGCCTACGGGATGGTCACTATGGACAGTCTATGATAACAGCATCAACTTATCCAATATCTACTCAGACAGCGGAGCAGACTATGTCTATTACTGGAACAAGACAGGCCAGTCATGGATGTATTACACTTCTGCAGCTACCTCTTACGGAAACTACAACCTTACCCGAAGAGACGGAGATGTGGTTTTCCTTTACGAGAATACAGAAGGAACATGGTTCCGAAATGTAACTGGGGCAGATTCGCATGATTATGAATACAACATAACAACCGGTTGGAACTGGATAGGATTGTATCACGACTATACTATAGGCAACCTGACCTGCGTAAACTTCGTGAATTCATCCGGAGGGAACCTGACTGAAGACAATTTTGCTTTCCACTTTGATTATTTCGGGTTTTACAACAATTCAGGACAGAAATACATCAATAAGCTGTATTCCTGGACAGGACACAATACAACGCCTATCGGGACTATCAAGAACTACCTTGATACGATGTATCTTTACGCTGACTATAATGTAAGCGTAAATATGACAGAGCCTGGAAAGGGCGGAATATACGGAAACTGGAGTGATTAAAAATGAATTTCAAAAATATAATCTCGTTAATTTTTGCCTTCGGCCTTTTTGCTTCATTTGTCTTAGCAGGCCCGCCAAGCCCTGAACCGATGATGCTTACGTTTACCTACAACGGCAATCTCGCGGCAGGCATGGATGTAGACATTACTCTCGGAGACATGACGATAACAAGGGCTACAGGTGTAAGAGGAGGAGAGCTTGGAAAGATAATGTTCGATATAGGCGAAGCCGGTGATTTCAAGGAAGCCAATTTTGACTACAGGACAGCCAAAGTTATAGTAGAATGCAACGGAGGGCTCTGCGATCTGGAATACGACTATTATTCCATGAATACTCCTTTTGAAGATACAATCGAATTAAGTTCTGCTCCACCGGTTGTCTGCGAGCCTTGTGATTCCTGCTGCAACTGTAAATCCTGCGAAGAATGTGAAGACTGCAACTGCATTTCTAGAGATGATTTCTGCGAGCAGCCTGATGAGTTCTGCAACGAGGATGAACTAAAATCATTATGTGGGTTAATGCTTCCAGATTTTAAGTGCGAAGATCCAGACGCAAGCCAGTTGCTTGGATTATTGATTGCTGCAGGAGTAGGCGGAGCCGCAGTAGCAGGCGGTTTCATTGCTAAGAAGAAATTCACGAAAGAAGACCTGAACGCTTTGCTAGACAAGATAGGCGAGAACATGAAAGACAGGACAGGATTCCGAATAGTGAAATGGAATGGCACAGTAAGAGCCAAGCATTATCATTCAGGAATAACTGGATACCACGATCCGTTTATCAGCCACAGGGATGAAGAAGACAGGCATGAGCCAGGGAGAGTGGTTCTGCCAGAGGATTAAGCCAAAGGCAAAATGGTTGAACTATGTCCTATGCCAAAAACAAGAAAACTTCCGCTAAATTTTTGTTTTTCTTAGTTTTATCTTTATTCTGCACACTGTTTGTCATATCTTATTCAGAGCATATACTATACAGATTCTTCCAACAAGGCACAACTTACGGATGGAATGGAGATAAGTTCTGCGATGGAAGGGGCAGTTGTTTTCTTAATGCTTCTGGCGGATACATGAAAGTCTATGACGAAGATGGAAATATTTTACGAAAAGAAGGATTCGGATTTACCTCAGACAAGGCATATAAATCAACAGAAGATTTCAGTTGGGATTGGTCTTTTGACCCTGTTGAAGATACCTGGACTGCCACACATTTAGGCGCGGTTTTCAATATGTCTCTTATTTGGGATTTTGATTCAGGCAATTATGTAAAGTATTCTCTGAATGTTTCAAACGGATGGAAGAACCTCAATGAGTTCAAGGTATGGTTTATCTCAACGATTAATGATGATGCTACTGCTGTGTATGATGGAGTCGCTTATAACTTATCTCAGGATTATCACAAGACAAATAACCTTAATTCGATAGTCCCTTTAGTCAGCTTCTCCAATGGAATGAGATTCGACTATCAGGATATAATAGACGAAGGATTTAACATAACAGATTTTTATGTCGGAGACGCAGGAATGTTCAACAGGCCTGGACTTCGGATAGTCATGGTTGCAGCACAGGATAATTCAGGAGTTTTCAATAAAGGAGAAACTCTATTCTTAGACCCGAAAGTCTATACAGTAGCAGAGAACACAGTCTTTACTGATGTAGAGCTTGATGAATTTGTTGTGGAAGGAGCTAAAGCAGCGCATATCGACCTGGAAGATAACCAGTATTGTAAGTTTGATGGTGTTGATGATTATATTTCTGTAGATAATATACTTGAATTTACAAATGGAACTAATTTTTCAGTTTCGTTCTGGTTCAATCCAAAACAGGATACAAATTCAATTTCATTCTTTGGGAATAATTCTAATCTTTATGGAGGCTACCTTGTTTATGATGATTCAAGGTATAAATTTGAGTTTGAAAGCGAAGGCAGTCAGTATCAGCATATCACGGATATAACATTAAATGAATGGCAACACTTTGCATTAGTAAAAAACCAAACTCATCTGATTTATTACGATAATGGAGTCTCTACTGAATCAGATTCTATCACAGAAGATAAGTTTGTCATTGATGCCATAGCGGATGGATACGCAAGCCTTATGTTCAACGGCTCTCTCGATGACATACAAATCTACAACAGGACACTTACGCCATTAGAAGTTTCAACATTAGCCAATTACTCAAGAAGTGGAACAGTTTTTGACTCAACTGATTTAATCCTTCACTATACTTTCTCAAACAACACAGTTTCAGATGCAAGCGGAAACGGAAATGACGGAACATTAAACAATGGAGCGCACATTAGTTTCCCTACAGGGAATCTCATAGCTTATTATCCTTTCAACATACAGAATGATTCAAGTGGAACAGTATGGGACTGGACAGGCAATAATGATGGAACTGTTACTGGCGCAACATGGGATTCTTCAGGAGGTTATGATGGTTATGGTGCTTATGACTTTATTTATGATGACTATATTGATATTGGGGATTGTGTGAATAATGATTATTGTTTTCAAGATATTACAGTATCATGTTGGTTTAATGCACTTCAAGACTCTACTAATATCAGACACGAAAGAACACTTTGTGCCAATATTGGCTCCAGATTTGAGATAGGATTATCCATTGTAGAATCAGGGACAACCTGTGATAATGATGAGATTTGCTCTATATATTATAATGGAAGTTCTTTTAATTACTTGAGAAGCGGTGTGAAAATAAATAAGAATCAATGGTATCATGTCGCCTACACACATGAAGATGGCGGTAATCATAGTTTATATGTCAATGGAGTATTAGAAGCGACTGCCGTTAGTGACCCTATAGAATATGCTACTACCAGAATGGTGTCTATCGGTTCTACTCATACACCAAATGAATTTATGAATGGTTCTCTTGACGAAGCAATGATATTCGATACAAGCTTAACTTCTGCACAGATACAAGAACTATATGAAAACCAATCCCATATCTTCGAGAATGATACACAGCCTCTTTTCGGAACAGGCATGATTTACTTTAAT
>Ga0272440_1003210_pt1 | contig 12313 bp, 7 predicted proteins | sample SSMMMBAug17_FD_192440 | JGI IMG/M metagenome (GOLD analysis project Ga0272440, IMG submission 192440) | Marine sediment archaeal communities from Little Sippewissett salt marsh, Falmouth, MA, United States - SSM-MMB-Aug17 | ecosystem: Environmental > Aquatic > Marine > Wetlands > Sediment ... | reverse complement strand
ATAATAAAAAGAATATTCTGAGTTATAACTGATAAAATCATTGCTCACCAAAAAAAAATATCATCATAAAATATTTTCAACAGACATAAGAAAGGTTAAAAACATGTCTACAGACAATTCAATGAAAAAATCATCAACTAATGAAAATGCAGAAACACCATCTAATTTTATCAAAACAATTATTGCAGAAGATATTGAAGCCAATAAAAATAATGGTCGAGTAGCAACACGTTTCCCACCAGAACCTAATGGTTATTTGCATATTGGTCATGCAAAATCTATTTGCCTGAATTTTGGCCTGGCCAAAACATTTAATGGCACCTGCAATCTTCGATTGGATGATACAAACCCTGGCAAAGAGAACGAAGAGTATGTTGAATCAATTCAAGATAATGTAAAATGGCTTGGATTTGATTGGGAAAATCGATTATATTTTGCATCTGACTATTTTGACAAATTATATGAATATGCTCTTGAGTTGATTCGTGCAGGAAAAGCATATGTATGCAGTTTAAATCCGGACAAAATACGGGAATATCGTGGAACATTAACAGAGCCTGGAAAAGAAAGTCCTTATCGAAACCGAAGTATTGAAGAAAATTTGGAACTGTTTGAAGGGATGCGTGCTGGAAAATTCAAAGAAGGTGAACATGTATTGCGCGCAAAAATTGATATGGCCGCACCAAACATTGTCATGCGTGATCCTGCATTATATCGTATCAAAAAAGAGCATCATCACCGAACCGGTGACCAATGGGTTATTTATCCGATGTATGATTTTGCCCATTGCCTGTCTGATGCGACAGAGGGGATTACCCATTCGATTTGTACGTTAGAATTTGAAAATAATCGGGAACTTTATCACTGGATTCTGAATCAACTGGATGTGCCCTGCCATCCACAGCAAATTGAATTTGCTCGATTAAACCTATCCTATACGATTTTAAGTAAACGTAAACTCATTCAACTGGTAAACGATGGTCATGTCACCGGATGGGATGATCCACGTATGCCAACCATCTCAGGATTTCGCAGACGTGGATATACTCCTGAATCCATCAGGCAATTTTGTGAGCGAATTGGTGTGGCCAGACGGGATAGTGTTGTTGATATTGCTTTATTGGAATATTGCGTTCGTGAACATTTAAATAAAGTGGCTTCCCGATATTTAGCTGTCATTCGACCACTGAAAGTGGTGATCATCAATTACCCTGAAAATGAAATTGAACAAATGGAAGCCATCAACAATCCAGAAGATCCATCCATGGGAACACGGTTGATTCCTTTTTCACGCGAACTCTACATTGAAAAAGATGATTTTTGCGAAAATCCTCCCAAAAAATATTTCAGACTTGCTCCAGGAAAAGAAGTCCGATTGCGATATGGCTATTATATAACCTGTGTTGATGTCATCAAAGATCCTGACACACAAGACGTTACCGAAATACATTGCACTTATGATCCAGAAACAAGAGGCGGATCATCGCCTGATGGACGTAAAGTAAAAGGCACCATTCATTGGGTATCGTCACAACATTCCATAAATGCGGAAGTTCGTTTATATGAACATTTGTTTACAAGTGAACGTCCAGGAGATTGTGAAAATTTTACAGACTGTATTAACCCTAATTCTTGTGAGATTTTACCTGAAGCAAAATTAGAACCAGCATTAAAGAATGTTAATAGTGGTGAATATTTTCAATTTGAACGATTGGGATATTTTTGTGTAGATACCAAAGATTCAACACCTGAACATCTGGTGATAAACCGAACCGTGACATTAAGAGATAGCTGGTCAAAAATTATGAAGAAAAAAGGAAGCTAATAGGAGGATGATAACGTTCCCATAAAAGGTTCCATTGTTACGCAACCATCATGATGAATATCTGACCGGGAAAGTGTTTTTTGGATGGTTCGTGCAATGATATGCATATCCAGCAAAAACGACTGATGATCGATATACCAGAGGTCTAAATCAAATTTTTCTTCCCAGCTTATGGCGTTTCTACCATGAATTTGTGCCCACCCGGTAACTCCAGGTAAAGCATCATGACGGCGCATCTGGTCGCTGGTATATCGATTTAAATAACTCATGAGCAATGGGCGCGGGCCTACAACACTCATATCTCCCTTTAATACATTAAAAAATTCGGGTAATTCATCCAATGATGTTTGTCGCAACAAATTTCCCAATGGCGCCAGGCGATCTTTATCTGGTAAAAGATTACCTTGTGAATCTTTTGCATCTGACATGGTTCTGAATTTAATCATAACAAAGGGATTGCCTTTAAATCCGGGGCGTTTTTGCCTGAAAAATACATTTTTCCCCATTGATAGTCGTATCAATATGGCGATACACAGCATTAGTGGGGATAAAAATATAATGACTGACAATGAAAAAAAAATATCGAATAAGCGTTTATTGATTTTTTTTGCTGTTTTCATATGTTTGTTCTATCCAAGTGATCCATTGATTCGCTAAAATGTCTCTGTCAAAAACTGATTCAGCAAGATTTCTACTTTTTAATCCCATTGCCTTTAATTGATCCGGTTGATCAAGCAAAGCTATAATAGTATCTGCAAAGGCTTCAGGATTATCCGGTTCAACAGCTTCTCCACACTGATGACTGGTGATTAAATCGGCAATCCATCCGGGATAATTATTAATAATGGGTAAGCCACATGCAATGTAGTCAAAAAATTTATTCGGAGATGTCCCATAATAAAAGGCGGGTACGTTTGCAAGAATCATTAATCCAATGTCGGCATCTTTCATTTGTCGAATAAATTGCTTTTTGGGTATGGGGTTTTGAAAAATGCAATTATCCAACCCTTCTTTCATCGCCCTTTCGATAAGAGACTGTTTTAATTTGCCATCACCAACAAACAAAAATCGGATATCAGAACGATTTTTTTGTTTTAAAACTTTTGCTGTGTCCAAAACAGCATCAAGGCCATTGGCAATGCCATGGGCTCCAGCAAAAATGGCCGTTTTAGAATCTGAAAGGGTGTGATAAGTTTTGCATTCACCTGTTAATCTTAAATCGCAGCCATTGGGAATCATTGTAATATGATGCATGGGAATGCCTCTTTTGTGAATTCCTTGTACAATTCCTGGAGATAGTCCGATGCAGGAATTCGCCGAATGATATGAAAGCCATTCCAAAATATTTAGCATCAGTAAAATCCATCGGTTTTTAATAACACCCATTTTTTGAGGTAGTTCAGGCCAAAGATCTCGAACTTCAAAAATAAAAGGTTTTTTTCGAAAAACCTTTGCAAATATTCCAGGAAGACCTGCTGTTAATGGGGTGGATGTGGCAAAAACCAGGTCATATGAATGGGTAAGCGCCCAAAAAACACTTTTTGCAGCAAATCGTAAAAATGTAATTGATCGTTTAATAAAACCATCTTTATTGGAATAGGGCAAATGAAATTCAACCACATGAATGCCATCCACAATCCCTTCACGACGATTTTTTATATATAAACCAGTCAAACCGGTATTTGCCATTTCACTGCTGCCACAAATCATCGTGACGTTATGATTTTTGAGAAGTAAACGACGTGCCATCTCATATGACCGAGTACCAGTAGCGCCATCAGGTGTTGAAAAATGTTGGTGATAATATAAAATGTGCATATACTACTTTCAGAAGATAATGCAAATAGCAAAAATTCCTAAAAAAGATTTCGGTATCTTTCATTAAGGTATTTTGTTTTCCAAAATATTTTAATAAGCACTGGAATCATAATTACCGAAATCTTTATAAATGGGGACATTATTATTCAATTGTTCCTTAACGTCGTCTGTTTTATTAATACAATAAGACATTAACAGTGGTGTTTTTATCCAACCCCTCTGAGTTTTCAGGGATAACAACGATACCGTCTGCTTGAATCATTGTACGAATAAGTCCTGATTTTCCTAACAATGGATAAGCCAAAATTCCTGTAGATGATTTTTCTAATCTTACGCGGATATATTCTTCACGTCCTTGAGTCGATGCAATATTTCTTGCTAATAATGCCTGAATCATAGGCTGTTCATAAAAAGGCGCTTTTTTTTCACCGGCAATATGGCGCAAAAATGGACGAACCAATACATTAAAAACAATCATGGCTGATGTTATATGACCGGGTAAGCCCCAAAGGGATTTTCCGCCTAAATGCGCCAGTATGGTTGGTTTACCGGGTTGAATCGATACGCCATGCGCCAATATTTCAGCGTGATCAAAACTTTGAATGACCTCTATCGTATAATCACGCATTCCAACAGAACTACCGCCTGAAACCATAATCATATCACATGATTGGATGGCTTTATGAACAGCTGTTTTCAGCGCGTTGATATCATCAGGGACGGTTCCAATAAATACAGGTATGCCACCATTTTGAATCACTTGACCGGACAATGTATAACGGTTGACATCTCTTATTTGTCCATGAACAGGCGTCTGATCAATAGCAACAATTTCATCTCCTGTTGAAATGATAGCCACTTTGGGTTTTTGATATACATTAACCGTCTGAATCCCCAGTGTTGCAAAAAGGCCGAGATCTTGTGGTCTGATGCATTGACCTTTTTGACAGTGACAACTCCCTTTTTCAATATCTTCGCCAATGTCAATAACATGTTGAAGGGGTGCGACACTTTTATAAACTTCAATGGTTGTGTCATCAATCATGTCTGTATATTCAATCATCACAATACTATCTGCACCTTCGGGAAGCATTCCACCCGTCGCTATTTTAGAAGCCTCCTGTATCTGGATTTCTTTTTCTGGGACATCACCCATGGCAATGTTTTCTTTGATTGTTAAGAATGCTGGATTAGATTCAGAGGCACCAAAGGTTGAAGCGGATTTAACCGCAAATCCATCCATTGTACTTCTTCGGAAAGGGGGAATAGGTTCTGAAGCCACTATTTCTTCAGCCAAAAAACGTCCCAAACAGTATTCAATATTAAGTTTTTCAATGCCAACAGTGGAGAAATTATTGACGAATGATAATAGTTTTTTGGGCGTAATGACATTAAAAAAAGGTTTCATTTTACTATACCTTTTGGGTTCTGGCTTTTCCAGGTGAGGGCCACATTCGACTGTGGTGGATTTATTCGCTATTTATGGGCAACAATGAATGCATCCCGAAAACCATGCATATCCAATTGTTGTTCCATATACATTGCTTTTTGTTGCGGCATGCAATTACCAACCATCACCCGATAATAGGTTCTACCGCTATCATTGGCTTTTAGAATGTGGGAATCAGCATAAATTGGCTTGAGTCTGTTACAAAGAGATTCTGCATTATGAATATTTTTAAAAGCACCAACTTGTATTTGAAAACAGTTTGCATCTGCGATGTTATAAGGTGATGGTTTTATTTTTTTCGGTGGCGGTGGCGTTGAAACAACTCTTATGAATACATTTGCAGTTCCTTTATTCTTAAACCCTAAACGACATGCGGCACCATAAGAAAGGTCAATTATTCGGCCTTTGACAAATGGGCCTCGATCATTAATTCGTACGGTCAAACATTTTTTATTATCCAGGTTATAGACTTTAACGATAGAACCCAAGGGAAGTGTTTTATGAGCGGCTGAGATGGCATGCATATTATAGATTTCACCATTGGATGTTTTTCGACCATGAAATTGTTTGCCATACCATGATGCAATCCCTTTTTGTTCGAAAGCATCCACATATGTCATGGGATAATACCACTGGTTACTAATTTTATAGGGTTTTCCATAGGAACATCGTATCGGTGGTTTGGAGTATATTACTTTTTTGGGTAAACAGGAAAACCAAAACATTAAACACATCAATACACTGATTAACCGAATCAGTCGTCGGGAATTTAATGATTGCTGCATCAGAAAAATCCTTATGATGAATGATTATTTTTTATTGACAATGCAATTTCCAAAACATCCAACATTTCTTCAACAAAAGAAAACTGAATGCTTTTTTGAATTTTTTCAGGAATATCTTCCATATCCTTTTTATTATTTTTGGGCAATAGGATGGAAGTTATTCCTGCACGATGGGCCGCAAGAACTTTTTCTTTAATACCACCAACCTCAAGAACCTGACCACGTAATGTTATCTCACCAGTCATGGCAAGGTCATTTGAAACTATTTTTTCTGTGAACAATGAAACAATAGCTGTCAAAATAGTAACACCGGCTGAAGGTCCATCTTTTGGTGTTGCGCCTGCGGGTACATGAATATGAATATCATGCTCCTCAAACAACGATTCATCAATATTGAATTTGTTTGCATTGGCCCTTACAAAACTCAGTGCAGTATTGGCAGATTCTTTCATCACATCGCCCAGTTGCCCGGTCAACGTCAGTTTATTTTTACCTTTCATTTTAATCGCTTCAATAAAAAGAATATCACCGCCAGATTGAGTCCAGGCCAATCCAGTACAAACTCCAGGAACTAATTTTCGTGAAGCCAGGTCAGGGGTAAATTTTTTGGGGCCTAAATATTCATAAACCGATTGAATATTAATATCATATAATTGTTCTTCTTTTGTAGCGATTTTCGTTGCAACACCTCGACAAACAGCAGCAATTTCACGTTCCAGATTTCTCAAACCAGCTTCGCGGGTATAGTTGGAAATAATATGTTTGATTGAACCTGACGTAAATCGAATATGTTCAGCTTTTAATCCATTTTCTTCACGCTGACGGGGAACCAAATACCGTTGAGCAATTTTTAATTTTTCATCAAGCATATAACCCGATAGTCGAATAATTTCCATACGATCTTTTAACGCAGGAGGGATAGTTTCTAAAATATTGGCCGTCGTAATAAACATTACTTGACTTAAATCAAATGAAACATCTAAATAGTGATCAGAAAAAGAGTTGTTTTGTTCAGGATCAAGCACTTCCAACAAAGCAGCGGATGGATCCCCACGAAAATCTGTTCCAATCTTATCAATTTCATCCAACATAAAAACGGGATTGTTGGTTTCAACCCTTCGTATTCCTTGGATAATTCTTCCGGGCAAAGCACCTACATAAGTGCGACGATGACCTCGAATTTCAGCTTCATCACGAACACCACCCAGTGAAATGCGATGAAATTTTCTTCCCAGAGCCCTGGCAATGGATCTTCCCAATGACGTTTTTCCTGTTCCTGGAGGACCGACAAAACATAAAATGGGGCCTTTGGGATTATTTTTCAACTTTCGAACAGCCAGATACTCAATAATTCGTTTTTTAGCTTTATCCAAACCATAATGATCCTGATTCAGAATTTTATTTGCTTTGTTGATATTCAAATTATCTTTACTGCTCTTATGCCATGGAAGGCATGTCAACCAATCCAGGTAAGTTGATGATACTGTATATTCTGACGATGACGGGTGCATTCGTTCGAGTCTTAATAATTCGCGTTCTGCTTCCTTTTTTGCTTCATCAGGCAATTTATTTTCTTCTATCTTTTTTCGATATTCTTCAATTTCAACATTTTCATTTTCTTTTTCACCAAGTTCGTCCTTGATATTTTTTAATTGTTGTCTGAGGAAATATTCTCGCTGACTTTTATCAATATCTCCTCTGGCCTGCCGCTGAATTTTATTACCAAGCTTAACGATTTCCAATTGCTCATTGATAATTCGCATGGATTCTTTCAGACGTTCTCGAACATCAATAATTTCAAGAATTTTTTGTTTTTCTTCAACCGGACAGCTGAGTGTTGAAATGGTCATATCGACCAATGTCCCAGGTTCTGAAATAGACTGAGCCATGGCTGAAAATTCTTTGGGCAATATCGGTGATATTTCTACAATGTTACTAAAAACAGAGACCAGTCCACTCATCATGGCTTTGATTTCAATATCTGTACTTTGATCTTCATCGATATTTTCAACATCAGCTTTCATATAGGGCTTGTACTGAACATATTTAGAAATCTTAAATCGCCTGATTCCTTGAACCAGCATTTGAACAGTTCCATCTTCTGTTTTCGCCATTTTTAACACAACTGCACTGACACCAACATCGTAAATATCAGTAGCATCATATTCTTCCTGCATTTCCTTTTTCTTAGCAACTACAAATCCAATAACACGATCATCGGCCATAGCATCATCAACAAGTTTGATTGAATCTTTTTGCATGACGATAAGCGGTAAGACCATTTTAGGAAAAAGTGCAACATCAAATAGAGGTAATATTCGTTGAAACTGTGGAACTTTTATGTCATTGGCTTCCTCAGGGGATATTTCTTTATGGAGAGTTTCATTGTTTTTAGGTGTTTTCTTTTCTTTGGTTGTTTTAGGGGCTTTGGGTGTTTTCTTTTCTTTGGTTTTTTTGGGTTTTGGGGACGGTTTATCTGCCATTGATGATTATACTCCTCATTAATTAATTTTAAATATCACTCTTATATGCCATAATATTGACATTTATTCAACTGATTAAACAGAATACAGTTGCATTTGATAACATGTGTCGGTATGCTATTTGATAATTATTATATGAATATCAATTAACCATTGTATTTGGAAATTCAATCATGTGTGGACTTTCAGGATTTTGTGATTTTTCTCGTCAATCTGATGACATCATTTTAAAAAAAATGACAGATGTTTTGGCTCATCGAGGACCTGATGATAAGGGATATGATTTATTTGATCTTTCATCATGCATGATCGGTTTAGGACACCGCCGTTTGTCTATTCTGGATTTATCAGAGCTTGGAAGACAACCCATGCATTCGCAGGATAATCATTGTCACATAATTTTTAATGGTGAAATTTATAATTATATAGATATTCAACAAAAATTAATAAAACAGTTTCATCAACCTTTCAGGTCTCAATCTGATACAGAAGTCATCCTTAATGCTTATTGCCATTGGGGTATTGATGCTATTCAGCAATTCAGGGGAATGTTTGCGTTTGTTATTCTCGATGAAAATCGTCAAAAATTGATACTTTGTAGAGATAGAACGGGTGTCAAGCCTTTATATTACTATTGGAAAAATGGATGTTTCATGTTTTCATCAGAGTTAAAATCATTTCACGAGCATCCCGCTTTTTCAAAAAATATTAACCCGTATGGTGTGAATGCATATTTAAAATGGGGCTACATTCCAGCACCACATACAATTTTTGATCATACGTATAAATTAACTCCCGGTCATTATTTAGAAGTTGATTTAAACAATCAATCCATAAGAGAAATCAAATATTGGGATCCGGTTGACAGTTATGTTTTGCCTACACTGGATATTTCTTTTGATGAAGCGATTCAAGAATTAGAACAGCGCTTTATTTCTGCATTTAAATACAGAATGATTGCAGATGTACCGGTTGGTGTTTTTCTAAGTGGTGGTTATGACAGTACAACTGTAGCTGCCATTCTCCAACATCATTTATCCGCACCCATTAAAACATTTACGATTGGTTTTCATGAAGATACATTCAATGAAGCACCTCAAGCAAAAGCTATTGCTCATTTTTTAGAATGTGATCATACAGAATATATTTGTACCCCAAATGATGCCTTAGAAATTATACCGCTACTTCCAGAAATTTTTGATGAACCTTTTGGAGATAGTTCTGCTATTCCAACAATTCTGGTGAGTCGTATGGCAAGAGAGAAGGTAACGGTTGCACTTTCAGCAGACGGTGGAGACGAACTATTTTCTGGTTATACAAAATATCAAACTGCTTTAAAGATGTGGTCAATTATTCAACAAATCAGCCCCAATATGCGTAGTCATTTCAAAAAAATACTAAATGTTGTACCTTTTCAGAAGATTCAGAAAATGTTATCTGCATATAACCTCAATACACGTGTCCAAAAAATTCAACAAATGCTTCAAAAAAATAACATTATAGATTACATGAATATCACGAGCCAATTACTGAGCGATAACGATATCGATTCAATACTTATAGACAATTGCGGAAGATATTCAACAGCATTTGATGATCCACATGACCTTTTTCAAAAAACAGATTTAATTAATGCCATGTTAGCAATTGATTATCAGACTTATCTACCCGATGATATTATGATGAAAGTTGATCGTGCAACAATGTCTGTTAGCCTGGAAGGCCGGGAACCATTATTAGACCATCATATATTAGAATTTGTTGCACGCCTTCCCGGTTCTTTTAAATACAGCAGAGGCACAAGTAAACGATTACTCAAAGTCATTGCCCATAAATATTGTCCTAAGCATTTGTTGGATCGTCCCAAAAAAGGATTTAGTGTTCCTATTGACCGATGGTTTAAAAAAGAACTTAAAACCTATTTTTTACATTATCTGAATGAAGATACCTTAAAAAAGCAAGGGATCTTCAATGAAAAATATATTATTTCATTGAGAAATCGTTATCTTACCGGATATCCAGAAAATGTTGCAAAATTGTGGCAATTATTAATGTTTCAAATGTGGATGGAACGATGGATTGGTTATTGATAAAAACAAACAATGAAAAAAACAGTTTGTATGCTGAATATCATTAATTTGTAAGGAGCTTGTATGCAACGGTCAACATCAAAACAGTGCTTATCAAAGATTCCTTTTCATAACTATTCCCCTTTTAATGTCTATCAATCATTGATGTCCAGAAAAATTCAAAATATTCTGCTGGTATCCAGCCCTTACGATGCTTACCTGATGGAAGAGGAAGGCAATTTGGCATCAAAAATAATTAATGAATACAGAGGGCTCAATTTGACGCGTCCGCCAACAATCACTAAGGTTGCATCAGCCGAAAAAGCATTGGCATATCTATCCTGTGAGTTAACCGATCTGGTGATCACCATGCCGAATATCGCTGACATGACAGTCCTGTCTTTGGGAAAAAAAATAAAAGAATTTAAACCTGATTTACCCGTTATATTATTGGCTCATAGCATTCAAAGTGTTTCATCTCTACTTGAACCTGATATTGCACGATTGTTTGACAAAATCTTTATATGGACCGGAAATTCTGATCTTTTGCTTGCCATTGTCAAGCATGTTGAAGATGATTTGAATGTTTTAGACGATACACGAGAGGCAAATGTCCGGGTATTAATTTTTGTGGATGATGCGCCTGATTTTCGATCTTTTTTCTTGCCATTTCTTTACAAAGAAATTGTTAAACAGATCCAGGCGTTACTGAGTGCAACTCTTAATGAGGAACACCGATTACTGAAAATGCGTGCGAGACCAAAGGTATTGGTTGCTGAAAATTATGATGAAGCGGTTCAGCTGTTTGAAACATATCGATCTTATGTAATGGGCGTTATTTCTGATACCCGCTTTCCAAAAGAAAACCAAATGATCGATGATGCAGGTGTTATGCTACTGACTCAAATTCATCAGCAAATGCCAGATATTCCTTTGCTCTTGATGAGCTCAGATGAAGAAAACAAAAAATTTGCCAAAAAAATTCCAGCAAGATTTATACATAAAAAGTCAACACAGATTCAAACAGAACTCCGTCAGTTTTTTATAAAACGCCTGGGGTTTGGAGACTTTATTTTTAGGAATTCTGAAGGAAATGAAATTCATCGGGCAAATTCCTTAGGTATGTTAGAAACTGTTTTAAAAAAAATACCTGATGAATCCCTTATTTATCACGCAAAAAACAATGATTTTTACAGTTGGATTATGGGCCGTTCTGAAATTGAATTGGCTAATATTTTTCGTTCAGTATCATTATCAGACTTTTCTTCAACCCAGGAAATACGTCATTTTTTAATATCAAACATTCATGCCCTTCGTAAATATCAACAACGTGGAATTGTAGTCCAATTTAAAGCGAAAACTTTTGATGCTGATATTATGGATTTCACCAAAATTGGAAATGGTCAATTAGGCGGAAAAGCACGCGGCCTTGCTTTTATTTCCAGACAATTAACTCATGAAACCGACTTATTTAATAAATATCAGAATATTGAAATTAAAGTTCCTAAAACGCTGGTTATTTCGACAGAAATTTATGAAATTTTTGTCAGCAAAAATCGTTTGGAAGAACTCTCAAAACCAACCATTGAAAATTCTGTTGTTCGAGATCGTTTTTTATCCGGTCAATTTCCAGAAAACATTGTTAATAAACTTAAAATATTTTTAAAGCAGGTTAAACATCCTCTATCTGTACGATCATCAAGTCTTCTGGAAGATGCCCTTTGTCAACCGTATGCCGGGATTTATGAAACCTACATGATCCCCAATAATTCTAAGGATATACAAACACGTCTTGAGCATCTGCTAACCGCAATTAAACTCGTGTATGCATCCACGTGCTATGAAGGACCAAAAACATTTTCAAAAAGTACGAATAATACAGG
>Ga0272440_1003208_pt1 | contig 12315 bp, 7 predicted proteins | sample SSMMMBAug17_FD_192440 | JGI IMG/M metagenome (GOLD analysis project Ga0272440, IMG submission 192440) | Marine sediment archaeal communities from Little Sippewissett salt marsh, Falmouth, MA, United States - SSM-MMB-Aug17 | ecosystem: Environmental > Aquatic > Marine > Wetlands > Sediment ... | reverse complement strand
ATAAAAAAGTATTCGCCGGGTATGACAAAAAAAACTAATCGTCAAATAAAAATGTATGATCTCGGTAATTGCAAGAACAGCGTAGGGCTAAAGCCCATAGCTGAATTGAGAAAGGACCCTCAATACCCAAACGCATATTATCAATAAATTGTTTGTTGATTTTCAATATTGATGAAAGGCATTGTATTACCGATTCAGCGCCAATGAAAGCTGAGGGCGCTTTAGCGTCCTTTCTCAATTCAGCGTTGGGCTTTAGCCCTACGCTGTTCTTGCAATTGCCGAGATCATACATTTTTCTACGATTCGTCCTAATATTTCAGGAAATTGTTACAAAGGGCCAAATTTATGTGCCATGAGAGCTGGTGTACTTAGATAGACTTTTTTTCCTGTTCTCCCTGCTTCTCTCTTTGATTTGGTGTGATGGGGAGCAACTAACAAAACAGTTCATGAAAGAGCACATTACTCATGCTATTTAGCACTCCATATTTGAAATGAATATTAATATCACTTTGATTTTATTTGATATATAATTAATTCCAAATTTCTCTTTTGGTATTTAGCCATTTTGGACATGTGTCAAAATTGGCTAAATATAGTTTAACTAACTGTTTTTGTTGATATAAAAGTTATGAGGATATCAAATAGAACGATATTATATTTATTTATTCAGTTAGTTAGTTAGTTAGTTAGTTAGTTATAGTTATTAGGTTATTTCCGAAAAAAATGTACCAGAATTGAGTTCCCCCCTTTTGGGGTCTTTAGAGCCTTGATTCACAAGGCGTCTCCTTGTATTTTTGTTGAAATTCTTACGTTTTATTTCTAAAAACGTAAGAAAAATTTACGATTTTTTGGAGGTAACATTTCTCGCAAATCTTTAATTAATTTAGGCATTGATATGATGTTGTGCAGAAATGAGTGGATTTTGAAAAAAACGAATTAATAATTATCAGGCTGGTAAAATGAAATGGACTTTTAAAGAAAACGCAATCTTATTATTATCGCGATATCATCCAATCCCCGCATTGTGCTTCACCATGATCCATTACAATCATGCCCTTCTGATTTAAATGATTACCAGGTGTCATACTCCCATTACCAGTAATTATTGTATCTGAATCTGATGGCTTTTTGTAAACAATTATTGGCCAGGTAACATGTGGCAGCATGTCTTGACTTTCAAATCGATACCCATTTTCAATTTTTGAAATTATTTTTCCACGAATCAATGGGAAAAAGTGATGGATTTTTTCTGACAATTCTTTCGCCATTGAAATAATTTCAATATTTCCATTATTTTCTCGATATACATCTTTTATGCCCAAAACTGCTGATGTTTGATTGTCAACAATTCTGGCTGAAATTTCCAGACCAAATCTGGAAGCATATGCATCACCCAGAAGACTCCCTTGATAGGGTATTGAGCCTGTATATTTGCGCTCTGATTGACCGCGATAGTTGATTCGAAAACGATGCTTTTCATGTAGGGCCTTTAAGAAATTTCTTTCAAAGGATTCTGCCAGTTCATATGCTGCCTGTTCGGTTGAATCAGTAAATTTTAACAGGTTATTGACCCAGTTGCCCTGTTCTTTTCCATTAACTTTAAAAGGATACAAGGACAATCCATAGCGATTTTCAAGTTTTAAAACAGATGGTATTTTTCGATATACTTGCATCATTGCGCTTTGACAATGCCCAGAAATGGTTTTTGCCAGAACATGCACTTTATTTTGTCCCATATCGAGACCGATTATCCGACTAAAATAAATAAATTTGCTGGCTTGAATGGGTATCTGTATATCATTAATCGTTACACTAACAATTGAATGACTTGCGGATATTTTGCCGGAAATTGTTATCTGCCTATCAAAAACTGTCACTGGATCGCGTTGATCAAGGTCAATTATAATGGAAAAGGTTTTTGTATGAATCTTTGAAACGTCTGCATCAGACTGAACGATTGTCTTTTTTTCTGCAATAAGGCCAGTTAGTTGCGGTTCATGAAACAATTGTGAGTGCGTTACATTGGCACATGTCTCATTTTTACAACGATCTGCTACACATACAAAAACATTTGGCTTGTCTGATGGCCACTTAAGCGAATAGCGCAATATTGGTGTATTGATAGATAAGATGCGTTGTTGATCAATTGTTAATTCCAATTCCTCGGAAGCATCCTGTGCATAAATATCAATCGTATCTGGCATCGCGCTTTTTTTAATACTGATTGCGGGTCCGGTTTGATCCACATGAAGGATAATTTGTTTTTGAATAATTGTTCCGCCAATATTTTTTGCCTGTATGCGAATATCATGCTTTCCTTCAGCAAAGATTAACCTTTTGGAGAAATCAATATGCTTTGCGCCATCGTCAATAATGATTGGATGATCCTGTATTGTAATTGTTTCCATCAATTGTTGATCATATGCAGTCCCTTGAATGTGAATTTCGCAGCTTGATTGCCAGATTTCGCAATGGCTTTTAGTTGTGACGCATGGTTCACTTAATGCCAGTACTGGCTGACTATAGGATGTCTGAAGCTTTCTCAATACTTGATTTCGATAATAATACGCTTTTGCTGATGGTTCAGATTGAATGGAACGTTCAAGGTATTCTAATGCTTTTTCATATTGCTGTTGAAGATAATAGACAAAACCTGCTTCACGATTGGGAAAATAATCCAGGTAATGCATGCCATAGGTTCGGACCATGCGACGATCAAACTTCCTGGATGGTGGCCGACGTTCAAGCGATGCTTGAAAGTCAGATAATGCCTGGTGAAAATTGGCATGCTCAATACATGTCAATCCGCGCATATAAAAGTCATCCCACTGTCCCCGAAATACGTTATTGTAATCACAGCATTTCGATCCGCTATGATTGCAAGCCACACCACATAATAACAATAAAAAAAAAAGAAACCATTGTTTGTTTTTATTGGGACGGTTCAGCTTCAACTTTCCACCCCCTTTCGAGTTTGAAATGGGAATCTTTGAGCTTTGCGGTACATGTATGCAATAAACTGTTATTAACAATCAGTTTTGCATGATTTTTTAGAACAATAAGTTTCATGTTTTCATAAACCCCCATTTCAGAACCAATATTTAAATAAATGCTTTGGTCTGTGATACGTAAAATTTTTCCACGAATGGGATAATGTTTTTCCAAGCTTTCTATTAATGGACGGCTCAGATGATCTTTTTGTTGGATGATTAATTTTTCTTGCAAAGGTAAAAAGAAATAATCAACCACATGCCCCTTTTCAATATCTGCAAGATGCAAAATAGCAATGGTTTGATTCTTTTTTTTATGCAGTTCTAAAAATACGATGAGTCTAGAAGGTAACAAATCTGGGCGTATGCGATTATTCTTGTCTATCAATCCTGAATTGGCGCGTTTGAGTTCCTGAAGAATTTTGTCCAGATGAATCCGCTCAAGTACAGTTACACGATGGTCTTCAATGAGTGCTTTACCAATGACAGCAGAAAGCATTGACAATTTTGCGCGATCTTCCATGCGCAACAGATGGGTTTCATAATCAATTGATAGCGTTAGGCGTCTGGATGTCCAGTGATCACTTGTTTTTGGCGTCTGTGGATAGGCGGATTGGCCGGTAATTTTTTCAATTTCTAAAAATAATCTGTCGACGTATTCTCGTTTTTCATCAGCAATTTGTTTTAAGAGTTGTTGTTTATCCATTTGTTGATAATGATCCACTCTTAAAAGGGCTTGATGCCAAACCCAAACACCAACAATGATAAGTGCGATGCACATACAAAGCCATAATCCATTTAAGGGCATGGCCTGGACTTTTTGTGAAATCGCATGAAAAGGACGAAAACCCGAACCGCGTGTTTGAACATTTTGATTGATGGATGATGCATCAATGTATGTTTGTCTTGGATCTCCATACAGAACATATGCTGCGCTAATGGGTGCGCCACCTTTTTCGAAACATTCAGTACGAGCCTGTTTAAGTGCCATGCCAATGGATTTGCTTTCAAATAATGCCTGATAAAAAATAATGGCAAAACGAGATCCTGCCTGATCAGGAATTTCCCAGAAAGTGCCCAGATAATGACGAACACCTGAACGCATAAATGCATTGGCTAAATCAACAGATTTTTCAGTACAGTTCTCTCTAAATGACCATTGACAGGTTCTGGCGGACTGACAGGCATTAGAAAATATCAATGCCGGCATGGCGGCACTGCCACTCATACGATCAATATCACTTGCAGTAAGGTGCGCATCAATAAAACGCCAACCACTTAGATCTGTCTTTGAAATGTTGTAATCAGCATGGCCCGCAAAATGAATAATATCAAAATTTCGTATCTGTGATTTGACTTGATCCACAGCCCCCCCCTGATCAAAAGCCGCATTGATAATCAGTTGATCCTGATTAAGCTGATCCAGATGACAAAATAGCTGTTGTGTTTCTTGATTAACGCCTGACAGGTCTGGGTCATCCCCTGTCAAAATCCACATGTTCAGGGGGAGGGATAAGGGACGACTTTCTGTCTGTGTGACAGTTTGATTTGTTTTGACAATTCGACCCATACAGAAACGTTCACCAAGTAATTGATTATCAATACAAATAAGCTCCCAGGGAATGGATACAAGGGTATCATCAAGCTTGAGAATCAAATATTTTGCACTGCTTTTTCGCAGTAAATTCTTAATCTCTACCGATAAAAGTGTATCACACAAATTTTGGCCGAGTGAGTGTATTTTTTCTGTCGCACGATGATGTTGACCTTCAGTGCGATTCATCAGGTTGATATTATCTGTCAGGCGATTGATACAATTATTCAGATCTGAAATGGATACCGGAATGGTATCATAATGCCAGACCATATCCTGCGGACGTTGGATTCCAATTTTAATTTGCGTATCCAAAGCACTTACTTCAAGGTATATGGTTGGTTCATTATTCATGGCAAAAAGTGTCCTGTGTATAATTTGGTTGCTCCGGCAGGTGCGCCATCATGAAATAATTTCAACTGGCATTCCCCACAAGGAATATTGTCAAACTGAATTTCACAATTGCTCGATAGTCGTGACCTGGACTCTCCATTAATATCAGTCAGTAAAAATCGGCAATGGTTCACCTTTCCTTTGATTGGAACAACTTTTAGGTACAAATGACAATGTGATTTTCCAGCTTTTTGAATGACGCAATCAATGTGATTGTCGTGAAGCGGTATTCGAAGACGTTTAACTGATTTATCTATTGCCTCGCCAGATCGTACATTGACTGGTGCAAAAGCAAAATCGGGCGACATGCCACCTATCCACTGATCTTTGAGTGCATACCATTTCTTTTGGACAGCTTTTTTGAGAGTCTGAATGCCAGTTGCACAGCTTTCAATAAGCCCTGGCTGAAGGCGTAAATCTTTAATAATTTGATTTGCCTGGCTTTCAGTCAATGAAGATTCAGCGATCAAGGCCGAATCCTGAATCATTTCCTGAGAAAATAAAACTTGTTCCCGACATCGTGAACAATCTGCCAGATGAGATTCAATTGATGCAACAGATTGTTCATCCATATTGCCGGCAAGATAGTCTGATATCATTTGAATATCGACGCATTTGGAATTCATGATGTTCCCTCCCTTTCTTAAATAATTATACAGATTTTCTTTAAAAATGTTTCACTTTTTTTGGTGAGATAGAACAAATAAATGAAAATTTTTCTAATAAGTGGCAGAAGTATTTAGGAAATCTCTGAAAATAAGTTCCTCATTTAGTAATTGTTCATTTCGTTTTTGAACCAGGATTACACTGAAGAAGATGAAGAAGATGAATTAAAAGTGTTTTTTTTCATCTTATTCATCTTTTTCAGTGTAATCCTGGTTCAAAAACAAAAATGAAAAGTTTGGTACGCATATGCTTGATTTTAAATTGTTGAACAGTCAAGCAATTTCAAAGGGGGAACTTATTTTCCGAACATTCCTTAGGGCCATTACATAAAATCATTGAAGCTGCCGAGGGAAAATTTAATTTTCAGCCTTTTCATGCAGAAATTTTTCAACTTGGCGCACCAGCAGCATATTTAAAACATCGTAAACATATTGTTAACAAAATTTTTTCTTGTTTTTTTTCATTTTTGTAGTACCATGTCTATCATTGATCATTGATATTACAGTTTCGTTTCATTTATTCACTGAAATTGATTATAAGAAAGGAGATCTCTCATGTTAAAACGTTCTCTTCGTTTAAAGTTAATTATTGTCAGCATTCTCATTGGGGTACTACCGGTTTTGTTTATCGGCAGTTTCAGCATTATCAAATTTGATTCTTTTGCCAAACAAACCATTCTAAAAAGTTATCAGGGGCTTGAAGCACAGGCCTATGCCAATATTCAGATAGGCCTTGAATCTGAACGTCAACACGTTACACCTCTGATATCCTCCTCGATTACATTAACCCGAAGACTGGCAAATTCTGCCAATTTGAAATTGTATCTTAATTCACAGCCCAGGGCCATTGAACGAGCAACAAGAGAAGCCCGCCAGATTGTTCAAGGGCTGCGGGAAAATTGCCATATCCAATACCAAATGTTAAAGGAAAAATTGACACTTGGTCTGTACAGTGCTGAATACATTTTCCAAAACATTGGCAAATTTTATATGTCTCCCAGAGAAGTCTTGACCTGGAATGCCGAAAACCAAATTACAGGTGAAATTAAGACTGTGGAATTGCCGGTAGTTCACATTGGTATAGAAATAATTGAAAAAGTTTTTTCTTATTCGGACCGGTTTGTACCAATAGTTGATGATGTACAAGAAATGACAGGTGTTCACTGTTCTATTTTTCAAGTGATGAATGATAATTTCGATTTGCTTCGCATTGCAACAAATGTCCAAAATGATGATGCCAAACGAGCAACTGAAACATTCATTCCGGCGATCAATCCCAATGGTGAACCCAATGCAGTTGTGCAAAGCATTAAAAATGGTATTTCCTACCGAGGAATTTCCAATGAATATCATAGCAGATATGTCTCAATTTACCAGCCTATTTTCAACGATTCAGGCACCTTACTAGGCGCTTTTTTTGTTGGCGTGCCAGAAAAAAACAAAACGCTATATTCTTCAATTGAAAAAACCAAAATTGGCCAAAATGGATACGCCTTTGTCATGAACTTCAAAGGTGATATTTTGGTTCATCCGGATTCGGAGAAAGTAAATAAGAACATTATCACCGATTTACACCTGACTCCTTTTCAACAAATATTGGACAACCCTTATTCCAAAGGTGTCAAGACCTTTTTTTATGAAATGAATGACCAGCGCATGTATACAGCATATGCCTATTATCCACATCGAGATTGGATTATCTGTTTGAATGGTTTTCTTGATGAAATCGTACAGGAAGAGATTACCCGCTCAACTGAATTACTACAGAAAGAAATTTATAATGCGTATATTTCGTCAAAAGTTCAGCTTAATAAGAAAACTTACTACACCATAAATCAAATTAGCTTTGTTAATTTAAAGGGGCAAAAGTTATTAAACCTTCGAAACGGTTCGTTTGAAAATGTATCCAATGATTTCCAGGCAAGCTGGTTTGATGAGGGGTTAAAGGCGAAAAAAGGTGACGTAAGACATCCAGGTATTTTTGTATCTCGTGACAATTCTGTAATTGAAATGATTTTATATTCACCTGTTTTTTTAGATAATACGTGTGAAGGGTTAATAACGCTTCATTTAGATTGGGACGTTATTGGTAAGGTGATTTCGGGTTATCAGTATGGTCAAACCGGGTTTTCATTTTTGATCAATGATAAAGGGATTGTGGTAAGTCATCCCAAATATTCAATATTAGATCCGGTAGATTTCAGTGATATTAAATATGGTAAATTATCCACCATTGTAAAACAACACATGTTGGCGGGTAAAAGTGGTCAGGATCGCTATTCTTTTAAGAACAAAGATCATCTTATTAATTATATGCCATTTCAAATTGCAGATCGCCAATATACCCTTTCAGCAACTGTTTCGGTAAATGAGTTTTTATTTGTGGCCAATAAAATACGTAAAAATGCTGAGAATGAGTTTGGCTTAATCTTACGTATTATCCTATTTTTTATTCTGTTTTGCGTGTTATCTGCCGCTGGCTTTGGCATATTTTTAAGCCGATGGTTAACAGGTCCAATAGATCAGGTTGTTTCATTTGCGCAACAGGTATCTCATGGCGATTTATCCAAAACCCTTAAACAAGAGTCCTCTGATGAAATTGGCAAATTGCTTTCTGCAATCAATGCAATGGTTGTGTCATTTCGAAAAATAGTTTCAGATGTTAAAAACAAGGGATTCCGCCTGGCGCAATCATCAGAAGATATGGTGCGAATTGCCGGTCAATTGTCAGGCAATTCCGAAAAAATGAGTCAACAGGCGGACTCTGTGGCCGGAACATCCAGGCATATGTCCAATAGTATAAATTCTATTGCATCAAGTATGGAAGATATCAGTTATCGCATTAATAATGTAAGTAATACAACCGAACAGGTTTCAATCAACGTAAACTCTATCGCTCTTTCAGTCGATAATATGTCCAAATCCATGTCCAATATTGAAAAAAATGCACGCCTGGGTTCCAGTATTGCAGCTGAAGCGCTGACCAAGGCCAACACTGCTGAAAATGCAATGAACCTGCTAAAAAATTCTGCTGATGAAATTGGCGGTGTTACTGATGTAATAAAGCGGTTGGCTTACAAAACGAACCTGCTTGCCTTAAATGCATCAATCGAGGCTGCTGCTGCTGGTGAATCTGGGAGAGAATTTGCTGTTGTTGCAGACGCTATTCAAACCTTTGCTATCCAGAGCAACCAGGCGGCAGAAGATATTGCCATGCGGATTCTAAGTGTCCAGACCAATACAGAAGATGCCATTCGGGTTATTCTGGATATTTCAAAAATTATTGACAACATGAACAATGCGGCTGAAACGATATCGTCAACAGTTGAAGAACAAGCCCGCGCAGCAGATAACCTTTCTCATAATGCAAACGAAGCAGATTCACGTTCAAAAGCCATTTCTGATGCCATGATTGAGCTGGCGCAAGCCGCAAACAATGTATCTATTCATATTGCCAAAATTGCCAAAGGTGCAAAAAATGTAAGCGAAAATAATCATCTTGTCAGTGAAGCGGCGGCTGATAGTAACCAGGAAATTCAACGTGTGAATACATCTGCCAATGAACTTGACAGACTGGCAACAGAATTGCACGTACTGGTTCAGGCATATGAAACGTCATCAAAGGAGAAGATATGATCATACGCCAGGCGCTGAGTTTTTTTCTCTTATTCACTTTTGTATGCATAAAACCTGACGCCAATGCTTTACAATATAAAAATATCCATATACATGGCTTTATTTCCCAGGGATATATGATTTCAGATCGAAATAATTATCTGGCTGATTCGCATGGTGGAACGTTGGAATTTAATGATGCGGCAATTAATTTTTCCAGGCAATTGTATCCCAATTTTCATATTGGATGTCAACTCTATACCCGTGATATTGGGGATGTGGGTAACAATAAAATCGAAATTGACTGGGCTTTTGCAGACTTTCGAATGACAGATCTCGTTGGATTTAGATTGGGAAAAATAAAAATTCCGCATGGATTATATAATGAAACACGTGATATTGACATGCTTCGCACATTTATTTTTTTACCACCTGTATATTATGATATTTCTCGCAGCACAATCAATGCCCTGAATGGGGTCGATATATATGGCAATTATCAATTTGAAACCATTGGTAACATCGAATATCAAATTCTAAATGGTGTAAAACGAATAGAAACAGATAGTGGATGGAGTCGGTATATGGAACGTCGCGGTATGGATATTACAAGATTTGAATCGGGCTATACAGGATGTGGCAAATTAACCTGGTCTCCAAACATAGAAGGATTACGTTTGGGAGTCACAAACATTTTTTTTGATATCAATGCAGATGCAGAAACGAATCAATTTCCATTGTCAGCACAATATCGTATAGATGGACCGGATCTTCGATATCAATTGAGTAATTTTAACATTATGGTCAATTATGTTGAATATACCTTACAAGAAATGATATTTGCCGCTGAATATATGACATTTAGAGGGGATCTTGTCATTAAAACGCTTTCTTCAGAAATGGAACCCATTGTTTTTAATGTGCCAATCAAGACAGATGCATTATATTTAAGCATGACGTATCGTTTGAAAAATAACTTTGAAATTGGTGGATATTATGCTGTTTTTTGGCCAGATGCATCAGATAAAAATGGAAAATTGCAAACTCAAGATTATATCGGATGGCATAAAGAAGCAGCCATTTGTTTTCGGTTCGACATTACCAATTCAATCGCTTTTAAAACAGAAACCCATCTAATTGATGGGGGCGCATTGATGATGCCTCAAGATAATCCTGATGGTGTTGAACAAAGAACAGCTTTGTTATTGTTAAAGCTATCATATAGCTTTTAGCAATAAGGAGGATTGAATTACATGAATATTAGCGTGCTTCGTTTTTACCTCATTTTGTTAATATTAAACTTTTTTATACAGATCATTTCCAATACATGTGTGTACGCAATCAGTGTTAAAATTATTGTCCATCCAGAGATTCAAGATTCTTTATCTGCGAACGATATTCGCAATATTTTTTTAGGCAAAAAAACGCAATGGGAGAACAATCAACGCATTCGGTTTGTCTTGTTTACAGAAGAAACGACCTATAGATCGTTTATTACGTATTATGTCCGAAAAACATTGTATCAGTATCGTAACTATTGGCGAAAAAAAGTATTTACTGGAACGGGCATGATGCCAGTTATGTTTAACAGTAGTTCGCAATGCATCGACTATGTCAACCGAACACAGGGGGCAATAAGCTTCGTTCCAGCAACATGTAATGTGCCAAATGATGTCAAAGAAATTATCCTGAACTAATTATTATTGATGATTGCTTCGATTCGTTCAATATCATCAGGAATATCAACCTCAGGAGAATCAAATGGGGTAACGACCACGCGAAGTGTAACACCATTCTCTAATACACGTAATTGTTCCAGTTTTTCAATATTTTCAAGTATGCCCTGTTGAAATTGATTGAATGTATCCAAAAATCGACGCCGATAAGCATACACTCCGAGATGCTTATACATGTTTTCAGCAGGTTTATCTCGACCAAATGGAATGGGGGCACGTGAAAAATACAGCGCATTCCCATTTTTATCAAAGACAACTTTCACATCTTTGGGATTAATTTTTTCTCTCGGATCCACAATTCGAAAAGCCAGCGTTGACATGTCCAGCTTATCATCCTTTTCAAAGGGTGAAATGACTTGATCCAGACTTCTCGGATCAATCAAAGGCTGATCGCCCTGAACATTTATGACAATATCATCCATTCCCAGGTCCAATAATTGAGCCGCTTCTGCCAGGCGGTCAGTACCAGAATGATGAACAGTCTTTGTCATAATGACTTTTCCACCAAATGATTCAACAGCATCTTGAATACGTTGGTCATCTGTTGCAACAACAGTCATGTCCGCAGCTTTGGAATGCGCCGAACGTTCATATACATGTTGTATCATCGGTTTTCCGTGGATTGTCGCCAGTGGCTTACCTTCAAATCGGCTGGATTGATATCTTGCCGGAATGATAGTTGCTATTTTCATAGTGTTTAATCCTTATTTAGATTTGTGTTTTACGCAAACTTAATCGTTTATACCGAACTGGTTCAAAAAATACAATCATCAATTTCTTATTTTTTTTCATTAGATTCAAAAAGTGAAAACCAAAAGATGTGTGGTAAATGTTGGAATCATTGCGCGTATAGGCCGCAAACTCACAAAGACCGGAAAAAAATATCAATAATTGTGCGACATTGAAGCTAAGTCCTGTTCTGTACCTGTGTATTCATCTAATCAGGAAGATGACAAACCAAACACGATGTGGTATAATTGCCGACAAATTTTTTATATTTAGGAAAGCTCTGAAAATAAGTTCCCCATTTGAAAAAATGTTCATCGGGGTTTTTGTTCTGTAGAGACGTAGCATGCTACGTCTCTACGATGCCAAACTGTTATACGTTCAAGATAAATGGGGAACTTATTTTTCGAGTATTCCTTAGCAACTATCAATTCTTATGGAGGGCGTATGTAAAGTTTAGGGGAAGTGAGTTTCATACAAGGAATGCTCGATTTCGGCAACCCCAAGAACAGCGTAGGGCTAAAGCCCAACGCTGAATTGAGAAAGGACGCTAAAGCGCCCTCATACAACATAGGTACTGAATTGGGAATATCATG
>Ga0272440_1003207_pt1 | contig 12317 bp, 7 predicted proteins | sample SSMMMBAug17_FD_192440 | JGI IMG/M metagenome (GOLD analysis project Ga0272440, IMG submission 192440) | Marine sediment archaeal communities from Little Sippewissett salt marsh, Falmouth, MA, United States - SSM-MMB-Aug17 | ecosystem: Environmental > Aquatic > Marine > Wetlands > Sediment ... | reverse complement strand
TTAATATCCTTACCCAGGGCGTTGCCCTGGGCTGTTAGGTTACGCCCTTTCAGGGCTAAAAAATGCTATAAAAATCATTAAATTAATTAAATAAAGTGTATATTTTTTGTGTTGCACTCCATAATTCTCTTTTCTTAGAATGCTCGAAAAATAAGTACCCCTTTTACAATTGTACCTTTCGTAGATCGTAGAGACGTAGCATGCTACGTCTCTACAAACAAAAACCTAAAATGTAATTTTAAAAATGGGTAATTTATTTTCTGAGCATTCCTTAGGAATTCTCTGAAAATGACTTCCCCATTAAATTCTCTTTTCTTAGGAATTCTCTGAAAATGACTTCCCCATTATTGACATTGTTCGTTTTGAGGTAAATCTACATTATCAATTAATTTTGAATTTACCTATCATTTCTTCAAGCATTGATGCAATTTTGTTCAGTTCATCAGTACTATCTTTCACATGAGAACTTCCCTGTGAAATTTCATTGGCTGCATGACTGACATGACTTATATTCTCTGCAATTTCAGATGAAGCAGTTGCAGATTGAACCACATTTGACGACGTCTCTTGAACACCTTGCGAAATCTGTGCAATATTCATTGATATGTCTGTGGTAGCAACTGATTGCTCCTCTAATCCTGCTGCGATACCATTAATCATATCATTGATATCATTAATAACCTTTTGTATGTTTTCAATTTCATTAACTGTTGATTGTGTTGCCCCCTGAATGCTTTCAATTTTTTCTTTGATCAAACCTGTTGATTCTGCGGTCTGTTTTGCCAGATTTTTAATTTCATTAGCAACCACTGAAAATCCCTTTCCAGCTTCGCCAGCTCTGGCAGCTTCGATGGTTGCGTTCAGGGCTAACAAATTGGTTTGTTCTGAGATCTCATTGATTACTTCTGTAATAGAGTTAATTTCTTGTGCAGATTCACCCAGTTGATTGACACGACCGGATGCGTTTTCAGCTTCACCAACAGCACTGTTTGCCATCACTCGTGCTTTTTCCATATTTCCTGAAATTTCTTTAATTGTAATGGACATTTCTTCAGATGCAGAAGCGACTGTTTGGGTACTTGCAGATGTTTGTTCAACAGATGCTGAGACAGTATTCATATTGGCGCTCATTTCTTCGGCGGCTGCTGCAACTGTTTGTGATCGGCTTGATGTTTCCCCTGAACGTTCAGAAAGCTGAGTTGAAATGGCAGACAGTTCTGTGGATGATGACGATAATGTCTGTATGCTTAATGCAATTTCGCCAAACATGTGTTTAAGGTTGTCTGACATCACATTCAAAGATTTTGCGAGTACACCGATTTCATCTTTTTGATCCACAGAAAGTGTTTGTGTTAAATCACCAGATGCCATTTTTTCCGCAAATGAAACACCTGATTTAACAGGATTAACAATGGATTGAGTCATAAAAAGAGCAATACCAATAATGATCAACAGACCAATAACAAATATTATGATCATTATCCACGTAATCTGACGAATAGCTGCAAATGCTTCTGATTCATCGATTTCAGCAATCAATGCCCAATCAACGCCCCAAAGATTCAGAGGTGTAAACGAAGACAATACTGGATTGCCATTATAATCCAGTATTATTTTAGCATCTTCTTTTCCTTCAAAAGCCTCTTGTGTTGCCTGTGTCTTGACACTACCTTTTGATGGATTTGCAAATGAAGATTTAACTGTATGATTAACTGGTTCTAGAAAAGAATCAGAGCGCATCAATCTGTCTTCACCAACCAGATAGGTTTCACCGGTTTTTCCCATCCCTTCGCGTTGTTTCATGATTTTATTGATCGACTCAAGAGATAATTGAAGTGCAACAATCAGTTCCACCTGTCCATTTATGAGCAATGGTTTGGCAATAAATGATGCTGGCTCATTATTACTGGCAGCATAAGGTTTAAAATCTTCAAAACCAAATGTTTTTGTTTGAAGTACTTTTTGAGTCAGAATCCCCAGACCAGAGTTTGCATATTTTCCATTTATCATATTGGTACCATAATCATTTTCCCTTGTTACAGTATAAAAAACGTTCCCCTTTGGATGAATCAGAAAAAAATCATAATAGCCATATTTTTCAATATATTCTGCAAATAGATCTCTATTTCCTCCGGTCATTTTAGGTGAAATGGCTTCTTCTAAGTTTATCTTTGAAATCATGGCCCATTTCATGCCAGAAATATGAACCGGTGCATAGGAAACTATTGTCATGTTTTGCTTGCTGTCACTGTAAACACCTGTATTTGTTTCTCCTGACAGAGCCTTTTTAATATAATCAGGAACAATGGATGTTAAATCATAGCCTGTTTTATAAAGACCATCACCCATTGTCATCAGGTTACTCCGAAAAAGAAAACGATTTCCAACCTGACCGACAATATATGTCTCTCCGGAATTTCCCATCCCCTGGCGGTTATTAGCGATCTTATTAATGGCTTTATCAGAAAATTGAACAGCAATACATCCCATGCTTTCAGGATCTTTAAATTTTCCCCGATCACTGGAATCAGGCTCAAAGCGTATCAATCCATATGCCCTTTGATTATGGCTGGATTCATCCAATGAAAAATCCGCAAAAGCGACCCCTTCTGACTGCGCATATTGTTTGGATTTAACTGAATGCCATGTCTCAGTAAGAGGAGAAGTCTTTGTCTGTAAATTACAATTTTTTAAAGAACCATTGGCTGATACAATTATGTTTCCTTTATTGTCAATCAGCAGCATATCAGTCGCGTTCATCAGTTGAACCATCTCCTTTAAATACGCCTGATATTGATTCGCATCCTCACTTACTGCTGATGATTTTTCGCTATGAACAACAAAAGCATCTTTTAATGTACGATCTTTTGATAGTTGAACGAGATTTCTTTTAAATTGTTCAAGATAATTGTTTAAGGCACTTATTTTTAAAGACCGGGTAACTGACAATTTATCAAAGGCATTTTGTCTGAGGACTGAAACAATTTCCAGCAATACCGACATGTCACTTTCACGTTCGTTGAAGTATTGTTTTAATTGCACTTTTTTTATTTCCTTTATGGCATTCAATTGGCCATAAGCAAATTTTTCCAATGCACCTTTGGATTGATTCAACGAGACCAGCCCCATTATAAGGAAAGGTAAAACGCCTACCAGTAAAAAACTCACCATAAATTTTACACCCAAACGAACATCTCTTAATTTTGTCATTGGTTTCTCCTTTTTTTGTTTATTCTTATAAATGTAAAGAAAATTATATATCGTATCTTTCTATAAATACATAAAAATTAAATAGGCAGGCACAATAATGTATTATATATTTATTATCAAGTTTTTTTAGTTTTTTTATGATGGCAAAATTCAGTTGGTCTTAATTAAATTAATATTGCCCTGATAATTGAGGGGGCATATACAACAGATAGGGGAAACATAAGTAATCGATCATAAATTTTCGGGTATATTGAAAAAAATTATAAAGTAGTTGGAGATGCTGCTTTGTTTACCCTGAAAGGGCGCAACATACCAGAGCCCAAGGGCAACGCCTTGGGAAATATAAAATTAACCACCAATACGAACCATCTGGTCCAAACAGTGAGGATGTGATATATTGTTTGAATGAGAAACAGGTTTTAGCAAAACAGCTGCCATAAATTGCTGTTTCAGATCTTCATCTGAGCAACCACTTCTTAGAAGCGTTCGAAGATCAATATGGCTGTCAGATAATAAACAGGCTCTTAAATTTCCATTGGCAGTTAATCTAAGGCGATTGCAAGTCTCACAAAAATGATGACTGATTGCATGTATAAAACCAATTTCCCCTTTACTATCAGCTAATTTAAATCGATCTGCTGGGCCATCATGTTTATTTTTTTTTACCGGCTTTAGTGGGCCAAAATGAGATTCAATCGCTTGTTTGATGGTATCAGAAGAAACCCATCGTTTTTCAAAAATATCTGAATGACCTACAGGCATCAGTTCAATAAAACGTATCCAGAAAGGAAATTGATAGGTTAAATTTGCAAATGCCAGACATTCATCATCATTAATACCTTTCATGGCAACAATGTTGAGTTTGATCGGGTAAATACCGGCATTATGCGCATTCAAAATGCCATTCCAGACCTGATGCCATTTATTGGCGCCGGAAATAAGCGCATATTTATCAGCATTCAATGTGTCCAGGCTGACATTGATTCGTTGAATGTTTGCGGCAATTAGATCATTTATATGGCGATCAAGCAAAATGCCATTGGTTGTAATGGAGATATCTTCAAGGCCAGGTAAGTTTGAAACAGTTTTTAGAAATGAAAAAACACCTTTTCGAACCAGAGGCTCACCTCCAGTAATGCGAACTTTTTTAATCCCTAAAGCTATTCCTGCATTGATAATGCGAAGAATTTCTTCATACCTGAGAATTTCATCATGTTTTAGTTTATGTAAGACAGGTCCGGTCTGGCAATATATACATCTTAAATTGCATCGGTCAGTTATTGAAATTCTGAGGTAATTCAGTTGTCTGTGCCAACGATCTATGAGCATTGTTTAAATTGATTCAATCAGTGAAACAATGAATAAGCATCACTGTTTCACTGATAAATGATATGCTATTGAATAACAGCTTCAACGCGGCGATTTTGGGCCCGGTTTTCTTCAGAATCATTTGGAGCCAGAGGTTGCGTAATTCCATATCCACGTGTAGACAATTGGGTGCTTGAAACACCATTTTTAATTAAAATGGCTTTAACACTCTTTGCTCGTTTTTCGGATAATTGTTGATTGTACGATGCATCACCTGTGACATCTGTATGGCCTTGAAGTTCAACACTCAATCCAGGATTGGCTTTAAAAACACTGGCCGCTCTTACCAGTTTTTCGATATCCAACGCCTTAACATCTGCTTTATCCCAGTCAAAAAAGATTTGACTGATATTCCAGCATCCATTGGTCATCACTACAGCACCTTGAGGTGTTCGATCACATTGATCCTCAGAATTGGGAACTCCATCTCCATCCGCATCTGCACCCTGAATATCCATTTCCATCAGGCTATCAGTTGAGGCTGAAAAGAAAATATTGTTCACAAAAGCTTTCATGGCTGCTTTTGAATTTAATTGACTGGCTGCCATTGAAAAACCACAGGCTGTTTTTTTGGATAATTGTGCCATATAAGTTGCACCCTGTGGATGATTTCCAACGCGAATGGTATATAGACAAAGCCGATTACCATAATCCGAGCCTAAAATTTCGGCAGATTTTAATGCATAATTATTACTGGACATCCCATCACTGACAATAATAACCGCTATATTTCCAGATGCTGCCTTCAGATCATATTTAGCAGCATTGATTGCGGCACTCATGGAAATTTTACCCTTTGCCTTTGAAACTGAATCTACTGCTTTTTGAAACTTTTTGGCGTTATGACGCGATAAACCAAAAATTAATTGTGTCGTATTGGCAACTGTTCTCAAGCCACTGGTGAATTCTAATTTTTTTAATTCATTATTCAATAAGGTAAGAATATTTCTGCCTTCATCAAGCTTTTTCTTTCCAAAAGCTTTTTGTTCATGAGTTTCTGTGGCATCAAAAATAACCAGCAATGTTTCAATTCGTTGGATGGCTTCAGAGGTTATGCCAGAATCAATCTGTTTTTTCCCAAAAAAAGAACATGCTGATACCATCATACAGGCAAGTAAAATTGCCATTAACCTGATACTGTTTTTCATCTTAAAAAATCTCCTTTTTTTTAATTAAAAGTTAAACCTTTTGTTTGGTACTCGTTTAATATAGTCGAAAAGGCACTATATAAAACCATCTTTAAATGTCAATGGATTTTATTTGTCCTGAAAATCTTTCGACTGGAACATTATTTAAAAAAAATTAAAAAATTTCATTATTTATTGACGTTTCTTTTGTGGATATACAAGTATCCGATCACCCGGGTGAATGTGTTTCCTGAGACTGAGGCGATTCCAAATCAGCAACGCAGGTAATGGAACATTGAATCGTTCAGCAATGGTTGTTAGATTATCGCCTCTTTCTACAATGTATATATGCGCCTGTTCCTGTTGCAGCCATAAATTGACAGCTTTTTTGTATCGATTGTGAAATCCGGATACACTCCCTTTTGGAATCATAATCGAATGAATGCCTTTGCAAAGATAATACCCACGTATTTCAGGATTTAAATCTTTAATCTTTTTAAAGTATGAATGGGCACTGTGCGCAATAATGTGAATGGGAATATATTGTGTACAATTAATTTGGACACGATCAGACTGAATGGGTGCATATAAATCTTTTTTTGATAACCGAAATCCATATTTAAGAGGCGAATTCATAACTAACTTTGCTGCAATCGCTTTAAAAATATAGCGTTGAGTTTCTAAAGGCAAATATAGTTTGTAATAATCGTTTACTTTTTGAATGGTGATTTCAGATTCAAGACCATCTTCACCCATATTATATGCAGCAGCAGCCAGAGTCCATGAGCCAAAAATCTGGTACAAATCTTTTAAATACCGGATGGCAGCATCTGTTGATTTAAAAAGATTCCTTCGCTCATCAATATCACTATTGACAATCAAATCATATTTATGAGCAGTGGCACGTAGAAACTGCCAATATCCCACTGCACCCTTTGAAGATCCCGCATGCGCACGCATTGCGCTCTCGATAACACAAAGAAATTTTATATCATCGGGTATCTTTGCTGCTGATAGCATTCGTTCAATATGTGGAAAATATCGATTGGCTCGTTTAAGCCACAAAATGATTTGGGCTCTGTTCCACATGGTTAAGAGCAGTTCTTTTTCCATTCGTTCCTTAATATCAGGAAATTTCATAGGAACAGGTTCTCCACAAAAATCAAGAGGGAAACGAATATCAATGCTTGAATTGAGTGAAGGGAAATTTGCAGGTGCAAGGACTGCACTTGAGTCATTAAAAAAAGAACAGGTGAAAATCATCAAGAAAACACCTGTTGCCTTTAGTATAAAAATTCTAAATGAAAACATTTGCATCATTATTTTATCGTCGTTGAAAATATTACCCTTTGACCGATCCCGATAGCATGTAGACAGATAATCCCAGCGTCCAGGCCAGACAAAGAACTGTTGTTAATATACATAGATATGCCAATAATCGATGAACCATTTTATATTTGGGTTGAATATCATATCCCATAAGGTAAGCCAATAGAATTCCACTAAACAATCCACCGGCATGAGCCCAATTATTAATACCTGGCACCAAAAAACCAAACAAAAACAAACTGATAACCCAACCTGAAATGTGACGATAAACTGCATTTGCATAATCACCGCCCTGTGTTTTTCCAAAATAAAGCCCGGCACCAATCAATCCACAAATAGCCGCAGATGCTCCAATTGTATAATCAATGTTCATGAGCCATGAAACCACAAATCCTGTTATGCCGCTAACTGTATAAATGAACCAAAAACGATATGGACCAAATTCTGTAACGATCAATTTACCAATCTGGTTTAAGGCCAACATATTTAAAAGAAAATGAAGCAATCCGCCATGCAAATAATTTGCTGATATAATAGACCACCAATGATTATAATTATTGATTGGAAAGGCGCCTGTTGCGCCCAGCCAAAAAAGAGTTTCATTGTCCGGAGCAAGAAAAACAAGGGGGTTAACATCTAAACGAACAGTAGAAAGGCTAAATAAAACAGAGGCACTAAACATGAATGCGTTGATCAGAATGAGCATTAAAAGAACACCCTCTTTTTGAAACAGTTTTACAACGAACTGCATCAATAATGAATGAGGATATAAAGTCCCACAAAAAGGGCATTTTTTTTCATCTGTGCTGATCAATTTACGACACTTTGGACATAATTTGGCATGTGTTGGATTCATTTTTATTTTTTTCCTATAGAAGTCTCAATACACCTTGAATATCAAGTAAATAACAGCCTGGACTTTTAATCAATTCATAGAATATTGTCAAATGCTATTCGAATATTAAATTTGCTCTTTAGCTTTCATCAAAGACACCAGACGATACTGACCAAAAGAATCATATGGATCTTTTGTTTTTAATTGATTGATCACATCTTTTGCATATCGATATCCCAGATCAATAATTTTATCCATTTCAGAAAAAGCAAGTAATCCAAATTTTTCTAATGGAGGATTGATAATTAAATCAGATAAACGTTCCTCATATTGAATTTTTTTTATGCTATTAAGTCCTGTAACACGCATGATAATATCGATTAATGATGGGACCTCAATTTTTTTCATCAAGGGGTTGATCCAGCTCCATAATGTCATAAAAGGGCTGGGAAAATGATCATAATCAAAATCGACTCTCAGGTCTTTTTGAGGCGTGACATTGGAAAGAATAACCGGTCCACTGCACATATGTTTCATTTTTTCAACAGGAATATTATCTAAAACCCCACCATCAACCAGAACCTGATGATTATCAATCATTGGTGCAAAGATTCCAGGTAAAGAAGATGATGCACGTGTGGCTTTCCATACAGGCCCCTGATTGTGAATGACCACTTCGCCATCAGTGAGATTCGTGGAAATACAAAAAAAATTGATCCACAAGTCTTCAATTTGAACATCGCCAAACCAGCTTTTTGAAATTTGATCCACAACAAAGCGATCCATAATCGCATAAACAGGTAACGCAAATCGCTTGAAAGGTTTTTTTTCCAAAAAGCCTTCTCTGATCATATAACGCATGGTGATCACATCTCTGCGCATGGCCAAAAGAGCACCAATACCACTTCCGGCACTGGTGCCTCCTATCATATCAATAGGAATGTTTGCCTCTTGTATGGCTTGAATAACCCCTATATGAGCACATCCTCGCGCGCCACCACCGCCCAAAACCAAACCGACTGCATTATCAGTTAAAAATCGAACAATACGTTCATAATGTTGTATTCTATATCGTTGAACATGATGATGCCGCATTACCTTTCTTTTGGTTAACCATCGGTTTGTATTTTTGGGGTGGGATACAGAGTCATCATGAAGAATAATCAGTTCAATTCGAGCATTGGTGATATCTCTTGCTCTACCAAAAATATAATGTTCAACAACATTGTACGCGTGAGAACCACGTGATGATGCCAGTAGAAGAATTCGATCAGCCTGTCTGATACATCGACGTGTCCAGGGCGTAAGTCCAGGATCGGCTTGATACACAACAAATCTGTAATTTCGTTCCTGTTCACACAGCCATTCAACAATTCGATTGTCTTTTTCATCCCATATGCCAAAATCAACTTTAGACATGCCTTCACCAAGATAATGATCCAAACGTTCTGATGTCACAACAAGCGTTGCTCCTTGCTTTTCAAGAACAGGAATGAATGATTCTGTAAATGTATTTAAATTCCAATATGTTCCCGCATGTACCAAAGCAATCGTTCTTAAAGCGCCACTTTGTTCTTTTGAAAAAGCAAGTTTACGAATGCGTTTGACAATATTTTGAGTCATTATCAGTAAAGCACCAGGGTGTTTTTTTATAAGACGTTCAAAACCCAGTTTAGATAATTTTAATAATTCAGTATCTCGAATGGCTTTTATGGTCATGGATCTGGGTTCATCCATGATTAATTCGAGCTCTCCCACATATTCACCAGGACCAATTTCAGTGATCATTTTTTCAGTGTGATCAGGCTGAATGGAATATAGAAGAAGACGTCCGGTTATAACAATAAACATGCCATCGCCTGGTTCTTCCGCTCGAAACAGTGTTTCTCCACCTCGAACATGGGTATGGGTTAGCTCAGACATGACATCTCTTAAAGCAGATCGACTCAGTTTTTCGAATAAATCTGTTGAAGCAACAATTTTTTGTATATCATGATGAATGAGGTACGATGGAATGATCAGTTTCATGTGAATTATCTCCTTCCTTTATCAATTAAGGACATCTTTGAAAATAACTTCAGAACTCCTGACATTGCGTAGCTATGTCAAGAGTTCTGAACTTAGAAATTAATTAAAGTGCAATTTTTTTGTGTTGCACCCCTTAGGAATAATCTAAAAAAAACATCCTCATTTGTAAATCCGATATGCATCATCAGTTATTTTTTATAAATGTTGTTCCAAATGTACTTGAATAATCATCAGCATTAACTCAACCGCTTTGACCATGTCATCCAGGCAAATAGATTCTTTTACAGTATGAACATCTGTCATTCCTGTTCCTAAAACGCCAGTCATTAAACCATTTTGAAAAAAAACATTGGCATCTGAAGCACCACCAGAACTGGATATCTGAAAATTTCTTTCAAGCCGCCTGGCTGCTTCACAAGCAGTTTTGACAACAGGGTGATCATTATCAATATGCGTGGATTTAAAATCTTCTTCGATTGTAATTTGAACATCTGGTAAAATCAGTCCGGTTTCAGAATCTTCATATTTGGGATAAGAATGAACAACTGATTCAAATGTATCAATCAGTTGTCTGGTAATGGTGTTGAGTTTTTCTTCGCTATGACTTCTTGCCTCGCCTTTGATGGTAACAGTTCGAGGAACAATGTTTGTGGCAACACCACCCCTTATTTCTCCAACGTTGAGGGTGGTTTCATGATCGATTCGTCCTACAGGTAATGATGCTATTGCTTTTGATGCCAGATGAATGCTATTAATTCCTTTTTCCGGTTCCATCCCTGCATGAGCATCCTTTCCAGTTATGGTCACTAAAAAATGGATTGCTGATGGTGCATGTGTAATGATGATATTAGGATCTTTGATATCCAACACATATCCATAGGTTGATTCAATATATTCATATTGTAAATGCTTGGCTCCCAAAAGACCTATTTCCTCACCTACTGTAAAAATCAGTTCAATGGGGCCATGAGAAATCTTATTTTCTTTAATGACTCTCATGCATTCAACAATAATGGCAATACCGCTTTTATCATCAGCGCCGAGAATTGTTTTGCCATTGCTGGTAAACACGCCATTTTTTACAACAGGCTGAACGTTTTCACCTGGCTGGACAGTATCCATGTGCGCGCAAAACATAAGTGGCAAAGAAGAAATATTTCCAGGAAAACGAACAATAAGATTGCCGGAGTTTCCATCAATCTTTTTACCGGCATTGTCCATAATGATTTCAGCTCCCAAATCATTCATTATTTCTTGGATTGCCTGACATATCAGTTTTTCATTTTTTGAAACACTGTTGATTTTGATTAAATCAAGAAAATATGCGGCTAATCGATCTTTTTGAATGACCTTTTTCAGGTCAGTTACTTTTAATGGCTTATATTGACTTGACAAACATAACCTCCTTACAATAATATAATTAATTTTGTGGAAGTGCCAGGCTCACTGGTGGGGCTCCCGGACTTCAAATCCGGTGTGGGGCGCTAAAACCGTCCCGGGTGGGTTCGATTCCCATGCACTTCCGCCAATTTCGTTTAAGCTCCTCAATTTCCGATCTGTCAGACTGACGCACATGGTTCAATTATTTTCAGAGCATCCCAGGCCAATTTATTTCCAATCGTCTCGCCTGTTTCATATTATTGTATCACAAATAAATATAATATCATATATTATTGATGTGTTCAATATCAATAGACTCCGCATTTATTGCGAATGCCGCATATCTGTCTTTCTTTATAAGTAAGCGGTTTGGCCAATGATTTAGAACTGGCATATGTAACTGCAATGCGCATGCGCGTCGAAACTTTGTCAATATACTGGATGACTATCCAGTAGAATGTCAATATGTTATAGTTGATGTATTTGGTGAGATATATAAAAATGAAGCGGTTACGAAAGCCAGAAAGATGTCGTTCAAATGATAAGCGGCTTTTCATTATTGAACAAAAACTTGCTCTTGCATTGAATATGCTGGACAAACTGGAAAATACAAACCTCAAAAATTAAGGAAACCAAAATGAATTCAACAAAAAATGATCCATTTCAATTTATACTATCAAACATTGAAGTAATTATGATCGCTATAAATAATAGCAGAACTTCAAATGAAGCATGGACAAAACTGTCATCACAGCTTTCTAATTCAGACCTCGGTATTTTACACTTTTTTTACATAATTTTTTGGACATTTCAATTACAGACCTCGGAATTTAAATTCTTTTTCATAATATACTTACATTGCAATTGAATAGCATATAAATACAAATACTTAAAAGGGGTGCAATCCCATTTAGTTGCATAATTGTTCGTCCTTTTTTTAGAATCAGAATTTTCAGAATTAAAGAATTAAATGAATTAAGAAAAATAATGTGGAATAAAATAAAGTACTCACATAGTCGAACGTCAATCAGATATATTCT
>Ga0272440_1003206_pt1 | contig 12319 bp, 5 predicted proteins | sample SSMMMBAug17_FD_192440 | JGI IMG/M metagenome (GOLD analysis project Ga0272440, IMG submission 192440) | Marine sediment archaeal communities from Little Sippewissett salt marsh, Falmouth, MA, United States - SSM-MMB-Aug17 | ecosystem: Environmental > Aquatic > Marine > Wetlands > Sediment ... | reverse complement strand
AGGTGAATAAAATTCATGTTTTGGATTTCTGTCAGTACTTGTTCCGCCATCCCCAAACTCCCAATACCAGCTTTTGATTATACCTGTTCCAGCACTTGAACCATCAGTAAAATTAACTGTATGTGGTACAAAACCTTCAGGTTCATCAGTAGAAAAGTTTGCAGAAGGATTTTTACATTCTTTCACTGCAATAGGCTTTGTTGTTGTATCTGTTTCACCACAAGAATTTGTTACTGTTAAGCGTACATTGTAACTACCAGGCGATTTAAATTCATGTGTTGGTTTTTTGCTAGTACTTGTTCCGCCATCCCCAAACTCCCAATACCATTTTATAGTCCCAGTTCCAGGCTTTGATTCATCTGTAAAATTGACTATATGCGGTGAAAAGCCTTCAGGTTCATCAATTGAAAAGCTTGCGATTGGTTTTTTACATTCTTTTACTGTAACAGAATTTGTTGTTGTATCTGTTTCACCACAAGAATTTGTAACTGTTAAGCGTACATTGTAATCACCAGGTGAATAAAATTCATGTTTTGGATTTCTGTCAGTACTTGTTCCGCCATCCCCAAACTCCCAATACCAGCTTTTGATTATACCTGTTCCAGCACTTGAACCATCAGTAAAATTAACTGTATGTGGTGCAAAACCTTCAGGTTCATCGATAGAAAAATTTGCGACCGGTTTTTTACATTCATTTACTGAAACATAACTTGTTTGAGAGTCGCTTCCACAGGAATTCTTTACTGATAGGGTTACAGTAAATCTACCTGATCGCGTATATGTATGTTTAGGATTTTTTTCATAACTGGTTCCGCCATCTCCAAAATTCCATGACCTTTGGTCTGAGTAATTTGCGTTAGATATGTCTTGAAAGCTTACTTCAAGTGGGGCATAGCCATTTTTAGGTTCAAATGTAAAATTTGCTTCAGGTTTTATGCAAATATATTCATCATCATCGTCAGATTTCCCACAAGTATTGTTAACAGTCAGTATTACTTTATATTTACCAGGATTATTATATGAATGATTAAAATCACAACGAGAACTTGATGAACCATCTCCAAGATCCCATGAGCAACTATTAATGCTTCCTGTTCCAGCAGATGATTGATTAGCATTAAAACGCACATCAAGAGAACCTTTTCCATTTGTTGGTGATGCATATATTTTAGCTGTAGGAGAATTACATTGCTCAGTAGTAAAATCATCTGCAGAAGTCCAGTCACTGTAATTGCTATCTTTTTCTGATCTGACACGCCATGTGTATCTGGTACCATATTCCAATTTACCGGATGGAATATCATAATAACTGCTTGATCTTGTAGTACTAATGATTACAGAGGAACCTTTTTTTACCTCAAGTCTGTATCTTGATACGCATGGAACTTCACTCCAGTCAAGTCTTAGTGTTAATGATACATTTGTAGAACCATCTGGAGGTGATTGAAGATCAGGCTTTTTTAATTTATAATTAACAGTTACGTTATCACAAGCTAATACATACAGTTGATATTGATCAGAATCATAGCTTGAATAGCTTGCATTCGTTGTGATATCAAAGCCGCATTTCTTTTCTATATATGCATAATGATTGAGACCGACATTTGGCAAATATTCGCATGAATTGTTGTAATCATCAGCTGATCCATTAGGATTAAACCACCAAATGCCGACATTTTCATTTTTAATATTTGTTGCACTGATACATGACTTAAGTTCCGTAGTTACTGTATGAGTGCCTGACTTATAACCATTTGAAGAAATTTTTGCCTGCACATCAAATATAGATGAAGCGTTTTGACATCTGTTAGCTATAGGATCGAAATCGATAAAAACATTGAATGTGCCAGCATAATAATCTTTTGAAGCACACTCAACACCATTTACCAATATGATCATTTTATCACTGACCGAAAAACGAGTTTGATCTGTTTTACTCACCCATGCACGTATCATTTTATTATTATTATCAATCTTTAGTAACTCCAAACAAATTACACTACCGCATTCTTTTTTGTTAAGTGTATAGCTGTACTGGTAATCACAGCTTGCAATTGCTTTTTGATTAAATAAGCATATATTGGCTGACATAAAAATTATAATAAATATAAATAGTCGTCTTTTCATTTTATTCCTCCAATTAATTTAATGAAAATAATGAATTTAACTCTATTGCAAAGTTAAAGTAAAGCCACCAGTAGCACCACTACTAAAAGTGGTTGCCTCTATTGTGTATGTTCCGGAAGAAAGATTTCTTTCTATTCTTGAATTGTAAGAACCGGCAAAATCATCATTACTGTCAATGACATCTCCTTCGGTTCCATTTCCATTAATCAGATAAAGGTATGTATCTGTATCTGATTCCAGGTCAATTCTTACAGAACGTGAACTATTTAAGGTAAAAGAATAGTAGCGGGCATATCTTCCAGATCGATGGGTTGACTCACAGTCTGAAGACCATGATCCATTTTTTGACTGGTTTATTGCAATAGATTCTATGCTACTGGAATTATTGATGAGTGATACAGTAAAACTGCCAGAAGCTCCGCTGGCATATGTGGTGGCTTCTATTGTATACGTTCCAGCAGAAAGGTTTCTTTCTATTAATGAATTTCTGTTACCGGCGCTATCGTCATCACTGTCAATAATGCTTCCATCTGCCCCATTTCCCTGCAATAAATATAAATAAGGATCTGTGGATGAAACAAGATAAATGCTGACTGAAGCTGATGAGTTCAAAGTAAACGTGTAATACCGCGCATATTTTCCTGATCGATGTGTAGATACAGTGTCGCCCGACCAGGAATTATTGATTGATTCATTCATTGAAATTGGTTCTACAACCTCAGTAATGTTATTTCTTAGTGAAATTGTAAAATTTCCTGTTGTCATGTCACTATAAGTTGTTGATTCTATTATATATGTTCCTGATGAAAGGTCTGTTTCTATGCATGAATTGCGGGTGCCGCCAGAATCATCATTACTTTGAATGACACGGCCTGATGTATTATTTCCTTGCAACAGGTATAAATAGGTATCTGTGCTGGATTCAAGGTCAATACGAACTGAAGTGGAAGAACTTAAAGTGAATGAATAATATCGTGCATAACAACCTGACCTATGAGTTGATGCAATGTTCGCTGACCAGGAACTGTTTTGGGACTGATTCATGGCAACAGGTTCTATAATTGCATCATCCTGACTGCTCAATGAAAGCGTAAAATTACCTGTAGCCCTGCTGCTGTATGTTGTAGCTTCTATTGTATAGGTTCCCGAGGACAGGCTTAATTCTAAGCATGAATTCCTGGTGCCGCCGGAATCATCATTGTGTTGAATTTCACTTCCGGATACGCCATTTCCTTGTAAAAGAAACAAATATGTATCTGTAGATGATTCAAGGTCAATTTTGACATCAGTTGATGAGGATAATGAAAATGAATAATATTTTGCATATGATCCTGATCTGTTTGAAGAAGTGCAAGTGTTTCCCCAATAACTACTGATACTTTCATTCAATACAACTGGCTCAACTCTGCATTGATTACTTTCAGCAATGTATCTCATATAAGCATTGATATGACTGCCATCTCTGTTTCTCATCCAGCAAATGTTTTCAGCAACAGGAGTAAAATTAAAGTTTTGACTCTCACCTGGTTGCGCATTTTCCGGTACTCTGAATGAAAACGAAAATCGGGCAACTTCGCCGGGAGCCACACTGTTCTGTGACATCAAGGCAGGACGATAATTATCTGTCCATGTATCATGAGCAATGTTATAGTATTGATCATTATTTGAATACGTACCGCACCCGAGTCTTACAGGATTATTCCCATTTTTATACCATGTTTCAGTTCCGGTATTTTGAAATTCGATCCACCATTCATACACATTTCCAGGTACTACAGACGAAGGATATTCATCCTGGCTGTGAAACTGCGCAGAGTATACGATAGGTTCCTCTCCATAGATAAAGCCGAGTACAGGATATCTTCTGCTTCCTGAATTTCTCGATACTTCAGATGTTTCAGGATAAAACGTGTAACTTACATTACAGTCAATTTTTTCATCAAAATCCCAATTCGACTCACGAACAAATAATTGATTATTGTTTACAGAAACAATAACATTTACATGTCCATGTGGCTGTCCATTGGCATGATCCATTACCATAATTGAATTATTGTATGGTACTGTTCCGCTGCCATAACCTAAATCCCAGTTGCCCCATGCATTATATGCACTGCATGTTCTGTCACCAACATAACATAAACCTGGCATACTGCTGTAACTGCCCCCAAAATAGTTTCTTACATAAGCAACGCATTGTCCGCCATACGCATCTTGTGTGCATGATGCCTGTACATTTGAATATGATGCACAACAAATGGATAAAAATAAGAGAATAATCGCCTTTTTCATTTTTGACCTCCTGAAAAATTTTGTTTCAATAAATGATAAATAATTATATTATTAAAAAATAATGAAAGGAATCATTTGATTTGATTTTTGTAATCAAATTTTGTATTTATTAGATAAATACTGAATAAAAAATATTTAACCGATTAAGAAAACTAATGTCTTTTATATCTTTAATGACAAAAATTATATTTTGTTGCATAAAATTTTGAATTAATGCATATGATCTATGCAATCATTAAAATAGAGACAAGCTTAAGTGTCGATTATTATAAAAAATGCGTCTATAGAGGCGTAACATGCTATGTCTCTACATATTCAAAAAAATAAACTGAGCATCATTCATTTGTTCAAAATTACGATCAGGTTTTTTTATCTCAAAATTCAGCCAGGCAATTTCTTAAATAAATCGGATTGAAAAAAGTACTATCAGGCACTGTTGAGTATCCGTTACCAGGGCAATTCACATAATATAACTGGCATCGGCCTTTTTTGGCTTTGTTTACTAAATCAGGCATTTTTGAAAAACTAACAATGCTATCATCGATACCGCATACAAACAGAATTACCTCCCCGGTATTGCCAATTTTTTGATACTCCATCCAAGGGCCATTGCTTAGTTTAAGTTTTAACCAGTTGTGACCTTCTAAATTTTCATGTTTGCTTTTTGGTTTTGAATGTTTCTTTAGATTTGCTTGAGGTTTACAAAATTCTTCGGTTTTTTTGACGTCTTGTCTTGACGAACAAGAAATTGACATGATAAATAAAAAAATAATTATTAAGGTTTTTACATAAAAGTTTTTCTTTAATAGTTTCAATGTCTCCTCCTTTTTGTTTGTTTTGAAAAAAAATATTTTTCTCAATGAATTCGTTGTTTATTTATAACATCAACAATCTCTTGAGAGTGCCTTTGATATATATAATGACGAAAACTAGATTTTGTTGCATGTAATTTTGAATTTTGATCAAATTATTTTAAAAATTCTTTATTAAAATGTCTTTGATATATTTAATGACACTCAATAGATTTTGTTGCATAAAAATAGAGACCCATATACTTTTTTTAGGGATTGTATGTTTAGAAGATTCAAAAAATTTTTTAATGATAATCGTCTTTTAAAGGAAATATTTGACGCCCTTAAAGGCCAAAAATACTCTATAGGGAAATTTGGTGTAGAATTTAAATTATTATATGATTCCTACGACAAAAGTGAGTTACCAAACTATGTTGTTTTTAATAACTCACCATCTGCACAAAAAGAATTTGGAGATGCTATTTCATTACTTTTTGAAAAATTATCAAATAGAGATTTGTCTGATAAATCAGAAGAAGATAAGCTTAAATTGATACGTTATGAACTTGCACTAATACTTGTAAACCACATATTTAAAGATGAAATATTGGAATTCAAAAGAAATCGTAGAGCAGCAATAAAAAAAGTTAAAAAGTTTTTTGAGGGGAAATTTGACAGAAATGAATCAATATTAGAAATATATAGTAAGGAAGAATTACTTGATATATTTCCAGAAAGAGCACTTAATTATTTAGAACAATTCCAAAAGGAGCATCTTACATATTGGCTGCAATATTTTTTTGATCAATCGAGTAATGTTAAAAAATGGGTTAATAATAACGAATACATTAACAAGCTTTCGGAAAAAAAAATTAAAAGCATCATTCATAATATTAAAAGTATCAATGGATTTATGATAGATTTGTTCATGTATACTAACAAAAGCGATCATACTGAAGATTGCGAAAGTTCTGAATATGATCAAGCTGAAATGCCAATAGAAGAATTATTAGATGTTATAAAAGCTCAAGAAGAAGTTTTTTTTTGGAAACCAAGTCAAAAAAACAAGTACAATTTGAAAAATACAATTCACATCGCTTTTTTTTATCTCTGGATTAGTATTTGTAGTGGGATAAATCCAAAAATCATTGCTAAAGAATTAAACGTTAATAAAAGTACAATTTCTAGGTGGAACTCGTCTATTGAACTGGAAATCAGAGAAAAATATTTTAATGAAAAGTATTTTTTTTCTCCCTTTCCCTTCAGTTTTTCAGAAGAAGCGCTTATAAGTCTTAAAATGTTTGATGAAAATATCAGAACATATCGGCTAAAAAGTGGTGATGAAAGTATTAAGATAAAAATGATTACTGAATGTAAAAAAGCCCTTTGGAGTATATACATTACACCAAGGGATAGTAGGTTTATAGATAGCATGTCAGAAAATGAAATGCAAAACACTAGAGATCAATCTTATGCTGTGATCATTGACGATGAAATTGAAATTGAATATATAGTTAAATTTAAAACAAATGTTGGCAAGAAAGCGGTTCACCCATTACTACATATCCAAAACATACAATTAACATTTAACCAAATATAATTTGGAAATTAAAAAAATGGATATCAAAACAGCTAAACATATCATTAAAAAAAATTACATTGAACGTCAATTTACGATTTATATCTCTTCTGAAAATGCAAATCAGATCAAGCAACAAATACAAGAAAAGTATACTGAATTTTCAGAATTTACAATTCAAAGAATTTACATACACATGCTTGCTGAACAAGCACTCAAAAAATATTTGAGTAAAATTTGCTACCTTTCTAACCAAATTTCTTTTAACAATTTTCCAAATTCAAAAATACCATTGTTCTTTTATAAAAATAAAATGTTCAGTTTTCATATGAGGCATCTAAATGATTCTGATTGGAATATAAATCAAAAGAATTTAAAATTGTATTCTCAAGATAATAATTATAAAGGGGCACTATTTTTTACACAAAAGAATGATTATGAAGATATACATATCCATTTTTCAGGATATATAAAAAAACAAAATATAATTGGTTTGGTTAAAAATATAGAACAAAAATTTGGCATGCTCAGCTTTAAAGAAAATGAAATTAAAAAGGTTAATTCTCGACATAAATTTAACAAAGCAATTGTTCGAGATCAGTTACTTTATCAAATTTCATCAAAAATGGCTCAATTCACTGATGGTCTATACAATAAAGCACTTTTTATTACCTGCAGCACAGCAATAATTTCAATTATTTGCCTGCTTATTGCATACTTTCTATTTGCCCCTAAATTTACGATGGATTTTCAAAATATTTTCGTAACTTTTTCAAGTGTACTTTCATTTTCAATTCTTTATTTGATCTTATTAAGTAAGTTAACAAATAAGTATCAAAAGACACAAGTAATATCAATATTCGTATATTTATCATTCTGTATCATATTTAATGTTATATTTATAGATCATGACGCTTATAACGAGAAGGCAATAATCCTTTCTTCTGATTCTGATACATGGATCAAAAAATTGACAGTCCAAAATGATATTCCATTGATGAGTGATGATATCATTATAACAGGTATTCCTGTCATTTTTCAACCAGGAACAGACAACATAACGCAAGACTCGATAAAAAACTTAGATAGTTTAGGTAAGGCACTAAATTCTAAAAAACTAAGGAATAATATTTTTACAATCTATAATTATATTTATAAAGATTATTCTGATAATTTTGAACAAAGAAAAGAACTTTCCCGAAAGAGATCTAAAAAAATAAAGGATTATCTGGAAAATAATTTTGGGCTTTCAGAAAAACAATTAGAAATTGATGATAATGTATCAAAACAACCTCTAGAAGGTGATGTCATTATCATTAATACAAAAAGAACGATTAATACACCCCAGTAATTAGTTCAATAAGTAATGCAATAACCCAAAAAGGCTAAAAAAAAATGAAAAGAAAAGATACTATGAAATATTTAAATATATATAATAAGTATAGTTACATATTATTAGTTGTTGTTATTATAATTAGTTATCCTTTTTTTAATATTTTTTCAAAAACCTCACAAAAAAGTACTGCACAATCCCTTATGATGGAAGGTGCAGTATCCGCTAAGAAAGGATATTTTAAAGATGCAATTCATAATTGGGAAGAAGCCATAATTATTTTGAAATCATTACAAGAAAAGCAATTAATTGGTGAATGTTTAAATTTAATTGGTTTTGGATACTGGAATCTCAGAGACTATGAAAGGTCGATTATTTACTATAATCAAGCATTACCATATCTAAAAGAAACTGGAAATATCAGGAAAGAAGCAGATTGCCATTATGGTATTGGTAATACCTATGTAAATATGGATAATTACAAAGGCGCAACCATACATCTTAACAAAGCAATCAGTATGTATAAAAAAATAAACTATAAAGAGGGACAAGGCACATGTTTGTACGCCCTGGGATTAACAGCATATTCGCAAGAAGACTACCAGAATGCAAGAGTCTATTTTGAACAGGCAATTAATATCTTTAGCGATTTGGGGAATGCCAGGAACCATCTTGAAAATATAATTGTAACCAATTTAGCAAATGTGTATTTTAAGTTAAATAATCACGTTAAAGCAGAAGAATTGTTTGAAAAATCTTTGACAAGCTCTAAGAAAAGAGGTGATTTCAAAACAGAAAGTATGACATATGAAGCATTGGCTGATATGTATACACAACTTTTAGAATACAATAAAGCAATATTCTATCTAAAAAAAGGTTTAGCGCTTTCTGAAAAAATTGGAGACAATATTGCTGTATATCATAGACTAACCAGTCTTGGAACTATCTATAAAAATATGGAAAAGTACACAGATGCAATAGATTATATGAAACGAGCTTTGCTAATTGTTAAAAAAATAGGTTTCACTACCGAAACAAGACTATTGATAGATTTAGGGAGATGTTATTTTTATACTCAAGATTATCAACATTCAAATGATTATTACAACAAGGCTCTAAATTTAAAAGAACGTCTGGATAAAAATTCAGAAGGTGAATTGCATACTTTCATGGGAGAATCATATATTAGTCTTGCTAAATATGACGAAGCAATGAGTAGTTTCGAAAGAGCACTCACTATTGCGACACAAACAAACAATCTGAAATTGGAGTGTGACTCATTAGCAAATATAGGAAGTACCTTTCGACATAAGAGTGAGTTTTTAAAAGCAATAGAAATATTTAAACAGGCACTGAAAATTTCAAAAAAAATTAATGATAAGATGAGCGAATCCGCTATTTTAGATCGATTAGGACTTACTTACTATAATATTGGTGAATATAGCAAAGCAATATCAAATATTAAACAAAGCATAAACATCACAAGAGAACAAAATGATAAAAGAGGTGAATATTTCGGACTGGGCAATCTCGCAAATGTATTTCAAAAAATTGGGGATTACACCAAAGCAATTAAGACTTTTGAAGATGCATTATTAATCGTTAAAGCATTAAAAGATAAAAAAGGCGAAGCACAAATCCTGGGAAATCTAAGTAGAATTTATAGTGAACTGGGAGAATATCGATTTGCGTTGAAACGACTAGAACATTCACAAAAAATAATCAAAGTATTAGGGGATCGCAGGGGAGAAAGTGTGAATTATTCGAATTTTGCTTATATTTACAATGCCATAGGTCAATATGAAAAAGCGCAATCAAATTATGAGAAAGCACTGAAAATTATAAAAGAAATCGGTGTAAAAAGTTTTGAAGAAAAAATCCGGAGTAATTTGGGACAAGTTTTTCTCAGTACCGGTAAATATGAAGAAGCAGTTGATCATTTTAAAAAAGCAAAACATATTTCAATGGAGTTAGGAGATAAGAATGCTATCAGATATCATAATGGAAATATTGGTATCACATATTTACTGAAAGGTGGTACAAAAAAAGCACAAAAACTACTTGAAAATGGGACTGTATATCAACAATGTGTATTCTACTTAGAGCAAAATGATTTTAACAAGGTAATTCAATTATTAGATGCTTCTAATTCTGTCAAAGAAGATTTATATCTTGATAACAGTCTGATTATTTTTGTCAAAAATACGATGCTGGCATTATCATATGAATTGAAAGGTGACACTTCTAAGTCAAAGAAACTATACAAAGAATTAATAAAAACAATTGAGGGTGAAAGGGAAAAATTAAGCGAGGAACAAAGGGTATATTTTTTTGGTGCAAATTTATTTTATAAATGGAACAGATTAACGCCATATGAAGGTTTAATTCGTCTTTCAAATGATGAAGAATCATTTAACAATGCCGAAAAAATAAAAGCCAGAGTTTTGATGGAACAAATAGCAGGAAAACATAAAAACAATCTATCAAATACACATTACAGAATATCGGAAAACATATTAAAAAAAGAAAAATCTATAAATAATCAATTATCTTTACTTTATAAGAAAAAAGAAGCTGCTATAAAAACTAATCTTATTAAGAAAGTTCAAAAGATTACCAAGAAAATTGATCAAAAAAAAGTTGAACGTGCAAACTTTATAAAAGAATTACGTTCTAACTATCCTGAATATGCATCTATAAATTATCCATTACCATTGAAATTTTCCGAATTAGATCTCAAGTCTAACGAAGTACTGATTGAATACGCAATAACAGATTCAGAAACAATCGCATGGCTGATTAGAAAAAATAAAATTGTGAAAATGAAACGAATTGACATTCAGAGCGATGCGTTAAAATTAAAAGTCGATTCATATCTTGAAATGATTTCAAATCCTGCTAAAGTAAAAAATCCTGAATATGACCCAAAGCCTGGCAAAGAGCTTTATGAGTTATTGGTCAAAGAATTTGTTGTGGACATTCAAGCAGATGAACATATAATCATCGTGCCTGATGAATGTTTAGCATTACTTCCATTTGAATCTTTAGTAATGTCTTTCCCTGAAAATGCAATACATGAAAAACAAACATTAGAGATAACCATAAGAAATCAAAAAAAGAAATTTGATGTATATATGATACCCGGTATTAATTTCTTAGGCAAAAAGTATAAAATTAGTTATTATCAATCTGCAAGTGCACTGACTCAGATTCGAAAAATTAAAAAAAATATTTCAGGAAATACATTATTAATAATAGCTGATCCAAATAAAGACTTACCATTAACGAAGATGATGGTTCAAAAATTAAAAACTCGTTTTGACAAAATAATCAAAACCGAACTTATGATCAATTATGAAGCGAATGAAACTGATTTTAAGGCCAAACTTTTTACAAAGTACAAATACATTGTCATAGCAACACATGCGAATGATCCATCAAATGACAATAGATTTATGGATAGAAAAATAAAGGAACCATATCTGATACTTGCACAAAATAGTACTAACACATTAAATGATGGTTTTTTGACGATGACTGAAATTATGGACCTGAAACTAAATACTGAAATAATTGCTTTATTTGCCTGTGAAACAGGAAGAGGAAAATACCTTTCTGGAGATGGTGTCATGGGACTTGGTAGAGCCTTTCAATATGCAGGTGCTAAATCAGTATTGGTTTCATTGTGGAATGTTGCAGAAATATCAACAGTTGAGAATGTTGAGAAATTTTTTTCTTACATCATAAAAGAAAAAGATAATCAAAATGATATTGTTACATCACTCCAACTTGCTCGCAAGGATATTTCAAGTAAACCTTGCTATAATAATCATCCTTTTTTTTGGGCACCATTTGTAATTTATGGAGAATTGTAGTGTTTATTAAATCGAAAGATTATAAAATTTATTAAACAGAAGGAAGAAAATAGACTCAAATAGTTAACCACCATGAAGAGCGTGGTGAAAGGCTGAGCAATTACTCACCCGGCTAAAAGTTGGATATTATCCCAATTTCAAAATTACTTACACCAGTAATTACAGCATAAAATATAATTGAAAAGTTTCAATAACCAAACAATCAAGCGGAATAAATCCGCTTATTTACATGTTATACTCCAAATTTTGTACGTTTAAATTGTGTTACAAAATATAGATTTTATTAAAAGTTCGATACTAAACAAATGTTAAAAGAATATTT
>Ga0272440_1003205_pt1 | contig 12319 bp, 6 predicted proteins | sample SSMMMBAug17_FD_192440 | JGI IMG/M metagenome (GOLD analysis project Ga0272440, IMG submission 192440) | Marine sediment archaeal communities from Little Sippewissett salt marsh, Falmouth, MA, United States - SSM-MMB-Aug17 | ecosystem: Environmental > Aquatic > Marine > Wetlands > Sediment ... | reverse complement strand
AATTCGCACACGCATTTTGAGTGCAAAATTAGTCACACCAGTAATTTTTGTATAATAAAGATTGTTAATTTGTAAATAACCAAGCAATCAAGCGGGCTAAAGCCGCTTATTTTAAGCGTTATCCTCCCAATTTAGCACGCTTAAATCATGTAACAAAATATAGATTGTATTAAAATTTTGATTGTAAACAAATTTTAAAAGGACGATTTTGAAATCCTATGAGATCGGTTATTGAACTGAAATTCAACAAAAAACAAAACAAGGAGCTGAATCCACTGAAATCGGCAAATAAGCGGAACGTATGAACAATTTAAATCACTGACATTGAGCAAAAGGCGTGGTGATGATTACTGAATAGCTAAGCGTCAGTTTGAATCTCTGACATCAACCAAAGTTCATGAAGACCGCAGCCAATCAGTCACGAATTCATTATACTTCTGACATAAATCAAAGTGCGTTGAGAAAAAGTCACCAGCGATGCAATTATAATTTGAAAAACTGGCATTACTTGGAAACAGTAGTTTAGCAGTCTTTGGTAACCGGACTGAAATTCAATAAAGCGCAATAAATAAGTATGGAACAAAACCCCAAACTATGAGCAAGAAGTAATGAGTTGATCAGATCATTGTGTGTTAAATATTTTTATATTATCAAATAAAATTCTTATCAACATATTATTATTATTATTATTATTATTATTACGAAATATTATTAATATGTAAAAATCACATAAAAACTGTGTTTTTCAGCACTTTTATCATTTTTTTCATCTTTTAAAAAATATTCCATTCCAGTTTCATAATAATACTATTCCTATAACATTTTGATATTAAACAAATTCGTCATATTTTATTCATTTATAGCTATAACCTGGCATAAAAATTGATATCTCACATGCATATTTTTTGTATTATATTAAAAATATGCTTCGGCTTGTCCGAATTCACGATAATTTTAGAAGGAGAATCTATCAATGAAATATAATCTATTTTTTCAAGTAATTTTTATGTTACTTTTTTCAACAGTAATCTATGGTGGAATGATAGAATATGAATATGATGAGCTTAACCGTCTCAAAAAAATTATCCCTCGTGATTATATTCTTTTTATCAGCGATATTAAATTAATGATGTCTTCAAATCAGCTTATTCATGCAGATGAACCTGGTCGTTATACTTTAAGCGGTATTACGGTTACTGATTCAATTCTTAGTTATATTAATGGTGACGATGATATCCTTGATAAAGATCAAATAAAAAAACGACAGGATGATTTATATCAAAAATATAATCAAGATAACAGTAACCCGGATATGAGTATGGAACTTATTAATACAATTCTTAATACAGAAAAAAAACATAATTGCTATAATTTTGGAACAACTGAATATGCTAATAATAAAAACAAAATTGACTACACAAAAAAGGACGACGTGAACAAATTTATGTGCCACTGGCTGGATTATGAAGTTAAAAATATTCCGGAAGGAGGCAAAGAAAATATTCCTGTCGCTGTAGCTACAGAAAATTATCATAAATGGATGTTGGCAATTGGTTTTAGTACAGATCGGGACCCACATCAAAAACCATGGGAAATTCCAGGTGGATTGTCATTCAATGGGATATTTGTAATCATTCCGTTTTATAGAGAAAATTCAACAGAAGACCCTGAATTTATACATTATATTCAATCTACAGAATGGAACAATTTTTTTCAACCTATAGAAAATTCTGGAGGAATATACGCAGCCGTCCTGGAACCGCCAGAAACAAATACTGACTATAATATGAATACTATGGATTCTGAACAAGATATAATAACGAACAAATACCTGAATCAAAAAATATATGCATATTCATATGCTCAGCCCTGGGATTTTGTTAATATATATAATAAAGAATTGCATAATGCGTTGCTGAAAAATCCTGATTACCAGGAATCGCTAAAAAGACCCGAATTTAAAGAAGCTACTATTGATACAAAAGTTACCAGAATGTTTAAGGTGGAAAGAGACTCTTGTCCTTATTCGATTATTCCCTATGACAGAAAACAAGACAATCAAATGGTTACATCAATGGTTTTTGTTATGTCACTGGATGGAAAATTTGAAAGTGTTTCAGTCACTAATAAGCCAAAAAGGTATTTTGATATTAGATGCCGATGGGATGCTTTTTTTACTGTTTGGTGGAAACTTGATAATACCAATCGGTTTATTATCAATAATTGGGCTGCGAATGAAAAGAACTATCCTCTGTCACCGGTATATAATACTGTAACATATGGTCAAATAATAAATAAGGAAAAGGATTTCACCTATTATAATACAGTTGTCATGACATTGCTTCATGACAATACTCTGGTGACAAAAAACACATCACCGATTATTGAACCAATTGGCAGTTATCCCAAAGGAAATCCATCTTATGAGTTGACATGGAAAAGATGTGAAGAATTTGCCGTAAGTTATCAGGGAGATCCAATAATGTATAATTTAATCATAAATTATAGGGACAGATATCAAAAACTTTTTGAAGATTCGATATATGCCACTGGATATAAATTTCGTGTTACTGATCCGGATGGTGTGGTCAGAGAAGTATATAGCCAAAATGATAGCAAGCAACTATATGATACAGTGAAACTTGAAGATGATGTTTATGAATTGTCAGTACCAAAAGATGATACAGTTTCTTCATTGACTATTACGGCTGTTGATAATGATGTTGTTTGTGTTGCATATAATGATGAAAACGGGAAGTGTGAAGAATATAGCAGATATGGCGGAGGATACAGTTTTTATCCTTTTCTAACAGATAATGAATAAGCCATTCAAAGAAATAAGTAGTTTTAATTCAAAAGGTTAACTGATGAAAATAGTATATATTATAATTGTATTGCTCGTTATCGCTTCAGGTATTTATTTTCTAAATATCGATGGTTTTAATGGTAAACAACAATCAAAGGTAGACAGTATTTCACAGAAAGAAAATGAATCGGATATTAATTTACAGCTAAAAGGCATTGATTTACCTGAAGAGATTATAATAAAAATCAAAACCGATATCAAAAATAAAGTTATCCCCAAAGATACGCTTGAAATTCCAACTGACAAACTGAAACCAATAAAAAGTTCATTATTGAGTGACGCAAATTTCCTTCAAAAAGGTAATCGGACCCCAAAAAATGACCACTGGGATAGAAAGACAGCGGGCTTTGAAATACCAGATGATCAATGGGATAAAATGATTAAAAGGTATAGTGAAAACTTAGACCTCAATAACGAGCAGGATTTAACCATTAAGTCTTCAGCCTTGATGGATATGGGTTTAACGAAACTCATGAAAAGAGATTTTATAAAGGCAGAACAGGCTTTTACTACGATCATAAATAAATTTCCAAACTCAGAGATTGAATCCAAAGCAAGGATTTTTCTCATTGAAACATTTCGGCAGCAAAAGAAGATTTCAGAAGCAGCCCGCGTCATTCAAGCTGCTTATATTCAATATGGTGAAAATGCTGATTATGTCGACTTACTTGACAGGTTCAAAATAGCAGATACAAAAGCAATCAAAAGACAACGCACGACTAAAAGAAATAGTGATCAAACTAAAAAAGGTCAACAAACAAAACAATTAAGGTTAGATCACAATCAATCCGGTAAAAAAAATGTTCACACCAATCAAGCAAAACCGACTTTTCCCGGAGATTTAAATCACGATGGTGTACTAAACGAAAAGGATTCGCTGTGTGCTTATGAACTGGCTCTATCCATTTGCCCAACAAGCTGTGGAAAGGAGTGCAATATTAAGCTATGCGATATCAATGGAGATAACAAATGTACCAATGCCGATGCAATTTGTATCTACAATAAATCACTGGGTCTTCCCTGCTCAAATGAAGCCTTACCAGGAGATATGGATAAAGATGGTATCCTGACAAAATCCGATGCATTATGTGCTCATGAATTGTCATTATCTATCTGTCCAACAAGCTGTGGAAAAGACTGCAACATAAATCTGTGTGATGTCAATGCTGACAACAAATGCACAAATGAAGACGTTATTTGTATTTATAACAGGTCATTGGGCATGGAATGTCAATAACAGGTAAAAATGGAGAACAAATGAACACTTTATTAAGGCATTATTCCTTATGGATGATTTTTTTATTGCTATGCGTGATAAGCAATGGTTGCAATTCAAAAACAGAAATCACTGATAAATATGATGGCACGTACAATATATCATGTATCAGTGAAAATGTTTATACCGCTATCGGTGATATTGACATAAAATCCGGAAAGATATCCGGAACAATGCTTAATACAGGGAATAATACATTTCATGTTACAGGTAGCGTCAATTACAAGGGAATCATTTTATTTAATACCATCACAAGTAATCTGGGAAAAATAGCAGCTGTGGGGCAGATTTCAGAAGAAGGTGTTGTGAAAGGTATATACTCAGTAAATACCAGAAAAGGAAAATATTTTGGATTTCGATATGAAAAAGATGAAATTGATACAAAACTAAATGGTGCTTATCAAATAACTTTTCAGCGCAATAATCAAAAAACAGCTCATTTACGAATTGACATTAATAAAGGAATTTTTGCTTCAGTTGTCGAATCTGTCGATCATGTCAGATATCCCATAAAAGGACGTGTGCTGAAAAATGGAAAAATCATCATCAATACAATCATCGGAAGCCAGTCAAAAGGGATAGCGGCTTTTGGAACGATAAACGGCAAGTCTTTGAATGGAAAATATTTTTTACATACTGGTGAAAAAGGAACGTTTATCGGTCAATGAATTAATTGATATAAAATATAAGGAGAAACAATATGATGTTTTTTAAAAATATAATATTTTCAATTGTTTTATCAGTGCATATTTTAAATACAAATGTAATTGCACAAGATAAGTTTATAAAAGACGCAGGCAACAGGCTAAAACCTAAAGACGTTTCTGTCTCCGGAGCAGTAATTAATAAAATTCCAATACATACACCACCGGCCAAAGGAAATATTAATACAGAATTATCTATACTGTACAATAGTTACAATAAAAAAGAAAATATATTAGGCTTTTCGTGGACATTGAATATTGACGTCATACAAAGAAATATTAAAGATGGCTTTGATGCAGATAAAAATGAGTTTATTATTACTTTAAATGGAGAATCAAAAGAACTGTCACTTGTCAATATTGAGACCAATACTTATGCTGAAAAAATTGAAGGAAATTTTACCAGATATGTCTATAACAATACTTCAAGCGGATGGACAGTAACTAAAAGAAATGGAAACAAATATTATTTTGGTAGTACGGAAAATTCTCGATTAAGCAATAATAATGATGAGATTTACAAATGGTATCTGGATAAAGTTTGTGATACTAATAAAAACGAACTTTTAATTTCTTATAAAACAAATCCTTTGGATTTAAATAATAAAGAGTTAACAGTTTCGGAAAGTTACAATTACTATACTGAGTGTAACAAATACATCCATAAAATCAATTATGGCAGCAATCAGATTTCTTTTTTTTATAAAGTGAAACCACTAAATAGCTTTTTTGTTCCTACCTATGAAATGCACTCTCCTTTATATACCTTTTTCCTATTAGAACAAGTAAAAATAAATTCAAAGAACGAAATAACGAAATATTGTTTTGAATATGAAGAAGTAAATAGTACCAATCGAATCTCATCTATGGAAATAAAAAATGAAGAAGATGATATCATAAGAAAATATCAAATGAAATGGAGTAATAATAAGTTAAACACCGTTCATAAAAGAGTTTATACAAATGTAAAAACGTCTCCGCCTTATACAGCATATGGGGATTTAGATGGCGATGGAAGGATGGATATTATCAGATATGATAAGAATGATAGATTAGTTTATACATATCTGACTTATGATTTAGATTATTTTGAACCCTGGTCAAGTGGTTTTGGCTATTATGATATTGATGATATCCTAACAGCTGATATGAATAATGATGGAAAAGATGAGGCGATTTTCATCCGGACAAAGGATCAATTCTTAGATCATATTGAGATAGAATATTACCTTTTCCCCGAAAAAGGATCAAAAGAAACAGATATAATAACAATTGATACAAGTAGTGATGCTGATGAAAAATTTGTAAAATTACTATTGGGCGATATAAACGGAGATGGATTTAAAGATATTATTTGTATTTATGAAAGTAACACACAATACAGTCATAATAAGCCTGCAACAACCTCCATTATTTATTATAAAAATATAGATGGAACAGAGTTTGTTAAATCCAGCTTAACTATAGCAGCAATAAATAACAATGAGAGAAATCGTACAAAAAATGATGACACTTTTGACATTTCTATTGATCCTGATGAAATAGATTCTGCTTTTGATATATCATTAGCCGAAATTAATGGAGATCGTTGTGCAGATGTGATTGTCCACATAAAAAAACGATCAACTGTCACAATATCTAAAGAAAATAAGACTGAATTGTATTATTTCTATCAATTATATTGTTTGATATATATGAATAGTAAAAATGATACTATTGACTTAACGAGCATAAATTACATACCAATATCTATAACGAATAATGCCCCTGATGTTATTGATTATTTGTGTTATCCTGAAAGCAACCCTCCTCAGGGTCAATTGTATAATTTTCAGATTACTGATGTTAATGGAGATGGACTTTCAGATATTTTTTATACATTTGATATTAAAGATTTAGTGCGTTTGGACTACACCCAACTAGAGCTACTTGTTATGAATAATTACAACAAAAAAGAGCTTGTCGGTTTTTATTCAAATGGAAAAGGAGGCTTCGGCTCACTGGTTTTCTATGATTCAATTCCTTCTCATGAAAAAAATTATAATATCACCGCTATTGATATTACTGGAGATGGAATAATCGATCTTGATATTGATGAATCTGAAGAAACAGATAATTATAGTTATATTGATATTAATGGTGATGGCTTAAAAGAAAAAGTAAATAGTATAAATCATTATCTGGAAATATTCTATTGGGAAAACAGCACTCCTCAGCATTTATTAACTTCAATATCTGATTCCTTAGGCGCAACAATTATTTATAGCTATACTTCTTCCTATAATTTTGATCATTCGTACCTTCCTTTTAATACAACTCCCGTGTCTGATATTACTTTGGATGGAATAAGCACATCATATTCATATTCAGGAGGATATTATGATATTGATGAACAGGAATTCAGAGGTTTCAAAAGTGTAACCAAAATAAATCCGAATAAATCTTATGAAATAAATACATATTATGTAAAAGACAAGTATTTCAAGGGCCGACCACATTTAAAACAATTATATGACCCGGAAAACATTCTTCTTTCTGAAAAAATTTATAGTTATGAGGTTAATGATATCACGTTACATAATGATACAACAAAAACAAAATTTGTAAAGTTAAGTAGTATTGCTATGAATGAAGATGGTATAAAATGGTGTGAAACATTTGATTACTGGGATGGAACAGATGGAAATGATTCGTTGAATGGTTATATTAAAACCCAAAAATTCTATTCAGTCCTAAATCCGGAAATTACTGATAAGCCTGTTTTGAAAAAAGAATATAACTACAAAAATTGTAATAATGATTGGCTGTGGCGGATAGGCAAAGAAACGTTAAAAGGTGAAAACAGCAATACGAGTACAGATATTGTAAGAACAACTCAATATAATTATGACGATAATGGAAATCTTAAAAAGCAGGAGTCAGGCATTGGGGTGAAGAGCCCCAAAAGGATAAAAACATATCAATATTACGATGATGGTTTACTGAAAGAAGAAACAGATACAAAAGGTTATAAAACCAAATATTTTTATGACAATGAGATATCAGCTATCTATCCTTCAAAAGTAGAAAATCATTTAATGCATACAAAAAATTATGAAGTATTTAATCATATGTATGGAAAGCCCATAAAGGTTGAGGATGAAAATAAAAATACCACTGACTATATTTACGATGATCTTGGGCGAACCAGACTTGTAACTTACCCGGATCAAGGCCAGGTTGAATTCAAATATGGTGATTGTGCGAATCCAAGATATGTAAAAAAATTAATGAAAGAAAATGCCGGACAACAAGCAGTTATAAGAAAATATGAATTGCATGACAGCCTTAATAGGTTGATTCAAGTTGCAGTTCCTGCAGGACAGGACAATAGTAGTGAAATAAAATACAGTGTGATTCAATATGAGTATGATAATATGGGGCAACTCTCAAAAACAAAAGGCCCTTTTTTACACAAGTCTGATGTTACCTCTGTAATTCAAGAAACAGACAAAGAATATCCATTGGAAACAAGAGCATATGACTATTTGGGAAGAATAAAGAAAATCGTTAAGTCATCAGATGAATATGGATCAATAACGAAAACGTATAATTATTCCGGTTATCAAACAACAATAACTGATTTTGATCGTACAAAAAGAATAGAGAAACGAGATTGTTTGGGCCGAATAATAGAAATCACTGATAGTGGGAACCAGACAACCAGCTACAGGTATTCAGCGGCAAATGATCTGTTAAGTATAGAGCGTTCAACTGAAGGTTATATAACAACATTTGAATATGATACTTTAGGGCAAAGAATCAAAATGTCGGATCCGGATATGGGTGTCTGGTCGTACCAGTATGATGGAAACGGGAATCTGATAAGACAAGTATACCCGGATAACATGCTTGCAAAGACAAAAGAGACAACCTATTGTTATGATCTATCTGCATATGGTGTTGGAAGGTTATATTCCATATCAAACAGTGATGTCACTAAAACAGTGAATGCTTACGATGAAATGGGAAGAGAGAAAAGCGTAACAAAGAAGATAGATAAGTTAAGAAGTCATACAACGATATATGGATATGATTTAGCCGGAAGACTAAACCATATAACATATCCGGATGAGAATTGCTCAAGAATATCTTACAGTTATTACCAGGGGAGCGATTTTATTGAAAGGGTTTATGATTCTGATACCAATTATGCGACAATCACTTATAATGCTTTCGGTAAACGAGAACAAATTGATTATGGTAATGAAATAAAAAGTATTTATACCTATGCACTCAGATCAGGCAGACTTGATTCAATAATAACAAGCCACCAAACAAAACAAATTGAGGTATGGCAGCAGGAATACGATTACTATGTAACAGGTGATATAAAGAGTATCACAAACACAGCAAATGAAGTGTACAATTATACCTATGATAGTCTTCATAGACTGGATAAAGAAGTCGCTTTAATTGATTATGATTATCTTCCAGCAGGGCAGATAATCGCCAAAAAAGGAAATAATACTTTTGACTATACATATAATAATGAAATACATAAGCATGCAGTTAACAGTATAACAATTAATAATCAAACCTGGGACTATAAATACGATAAAAACGGCAATATGATAGAAGGTCCGGACCTGAGAGACCTATCCCGGATTACTACCAGAGAGATCACCTATAATGCTTACAATAGACCAACGCAAATAAAGCTGAAAGATGGCGCTAATGAGACAAAAAGAGTTGATTATTTGTATGATGGTGAAGGTATAAGAGCTAAAAAAACAACAATCGATAATGAAGAGATTTATTACATTAATGATCATTATATACAGGATAATGGCGAAGCAAAAAAATATATTTTTGCGGATGATTTAAGGATTGCAAAAGTTGATAATAATGGTGTAACATATTATCATAAAGATCATCTCGGAAGTACAGTTTTATTGACAGATCAAGAAGGAGAAGTTTTAAATCAGACAAGTTATTATCCATTTGGAACAAGACGATCAGGTTCAATAGATGAAAGACACAGATACACAGACCAGGAATATGATTCAGAAACAGGCTTATACAATTATAATGCCCGTCTTTACGACCCGATAATCGGAAGATTTATAACACCGGATCCAGTAATACCGAATGTATATGATTCTCAATCGCTTGATCCTTATGCTTATTGCCGAAATAATCCTTTAAGATATGTTGATCCGAGTGGAAAAGTTTGGGGGGTAGCAGTAGCAGCTGTCGCAGCTGGAGCGTTCTTGTATGAATCCTTTTTTACAACTCCTGATCTAAATGCACCAATAAGTCCAGTCGATCAAACATATAACAGTCCAGGTTTTCAAGATGTAGCAGTCAATTACATAACAGGGGCGACAATAACATCCGCGGCAGTTAAACATGGTGCAAAAGAAGTAGCAATAGAAATATACGATGAGGTTGTTAGCTATTTTACCGGAGGCTTGACTGATGTTTCTAAGCTTGCTAAGTCTGCACCCAAAAATATAAAAAGCCTTTCACAGCAAGCAGATGATCTTATTCCTCTAAACCAGAATCGTAATCGTGTCACATTACGTTCTGAAAAGAACCAAATAGACATTGATCTTTCCGGTGCCCCACATGCCGGAATCGAAACCCCTCATACAAAAATTTCACCCAGAAACTTTCAGGCACCTGAAAAATTACAACCTGCTTATAATACAAGCACGAAAAAAGCAATATATAGACCTGCAACACAGTCAGATATTAGAACAGTTCGTAAGTATCTTGAACATCAATAAGATAGGGAAAAAATGAAACGAAATTTTAAAATTGAACATGGTGTGGAAATATGGAAAGATTATATATTCATTGATTTACACAATCTCTATGAGCTAAATAAAATAATTCTTTCAAAGGCTAATAAACTGTTGTATATAATTTTTTGCCGTAACAAATACCCTGAACCAAAAAGTCTAAAACTTCCAAGCAAAACAATGTTTGTATTTAGAGGTATACAACATATTGAAATTAGCGATAATTTCTATAATAGAGATATAAAACAACTTGAAGAAATTGGATTTAAAAGCCCTAATGATCAAAATTTGGATTGGCTTATTCCAGAAGCAAAGTCTGAAAAAGATGACCACATTATTTTTCGATTTGAAGAAGATGAATACATACGTATTAGCTGTGATGAAGCTCATTTCAGGTGACTGGAATTCCGAATTCCGCCGAATTCCGGGGACACCTTACTTAATTATTGACAAGACGTTAAATTGCTGACTGTATAAGATATGGCACGAATCGCAAGAGCAATAGCACTTGGAATTCCCCATCACATCATTCAAAGAAATGGAAACATTCAGAAAACATGAACGTTCTGGCCGGCCTTTGGGTGATGTAGATTTCATTGAAAAGATGGAAGTTCTATTGGATCGTAAACTTAAACCACAAAAGCTAGATCCAAAGAAAAAAAATAAGTGAGATGTCCCCGGAATTCATGATAGAAGGTCCGGACCTGAGAGACCTATCCCGGATTACTACCAGAGAGATCACCTATAATGCTTACAATAGACCAACGCAAATAAAGCTGAAAGATGGCGCTAATGAGACAAAAAGAGTTGATTATTTGTATGATGGTGAAGGTATAAGAGCTAAAAAAACAACAATCGATAATGAAGAGATTTATTACATTAATGATCATTATATACAGGATAATGGCGAAGCAAAAAAATATATTTTTGCGGATGATTTAAGGATTGCAAAAGTTGATAATAATGGTGTAACATATTATCATAAAGATCATCTCGGAAGTACAGTTTTATTGACAGATCAAGAAGGAGAAGTTTTAAATCAGACAAGTTATTATCCATTTGGAACAAGACGATCAGGTTCAATAGATGAAAGACACAGATACACAGACCAGGAATATGATTCAGAAACAGGCTTATACAATTATAATGCCCGTCTTTACGACCCGATAATCGGAAGATTTATAACACCGGATCCAGTAATACCGAATGTATATGATTCTCAATCGCTTGATCCTTATGCTTATTGCCGAAATAATCCTTTAAGATATGTTGATCCGAGTGGAAAAGTTTGGGGGGTAGCAGTAGCAGCTGTCGCAGCTGGAGCGTTCTTGTATGAATCCTTTTTTACAACTCCTGATCTAAATGCACCAATAAGTTCAGCCGATCAAACATATAACAGTCCAGGTTTTCAAGATGTAGCAGTCAATTACATAACAGGGGCGACAATAACGTCCGCGGCAGTTAAACATGGTGCAAAAGAAGTAGCAATAGAAATATACGATGAGGTTGTTAGCTATTTTACCGGAGGGTTGACTGATGTTTCTAAAATAACTAAAAATATAAAATGGAAAAATATATCAAATAATACCGAATGTATATGATTCTCAATCGCTTGATCCTTATGCTTATTGCCGAAATAATCCTTTAAGATATGTTGATCCGAGTGGAAAAGTTTGGGGGGTAGCAG
>Ga0272440_1003204_pt1 | contig 12324 bp, 8 predicted proteins | sample SSMMMBAug17_FD_192440 | JGI IMG/M metagenome (GOLD analysis project Ga0272440, IMG submission 192440) | Marine sediment archaeal communities from Little Sippewissett salt marsh, Falmouth, MA, United States - SSM-MMB-Aug17 | ecosystem: Environmental > Aquatic > Marine > Wetlands > Sediment ... | reverse complement strand
CTGAAAATAATTTCCCCATTCGGTAAAGTCGGACAAGTCGGACAGGTCAGACCAGTCTGACTTGTCTGACCTGTCCGATTTATGAAAATGGGGAAGTTATTTTTCGAGCATTCCTTAGGGGAAGTGAATTTCATACAAGGAATGCACGATCTCGTCAATTGTAAGAACAGCGTAGGGCTAAAGCCGGCTAAAGCCCAACGCTGTTCTTGCAATTGCCGAAATTGAGCATTCCTTGTATGAAATTAACTTCCCCAAAACAGTACATACGCCCTGCTCTGTCCCGAAATTTCTTCCCTTAAAAACCTACATTTTGAAAGGACTTAAGTAAGATAGATCAAATATTTTCGGGAATATGTTAATCTGACCCTTTTAAATGAAAAAAATCCAGAACATATTGTTTCATGACGATCTGCCCATGACTCAAGAGAAAAATAATTCAATAAGCTATAATGTTTCTTGCAATTGTTTTATTCTTGAAATCTTAGCGATGTCTTGATAATATTATTATATTACTTGCATCAAAGGTACGAGAATAATCATTGATGATAGCACAGTGAAAATTTATGAATGACAATGTAACGATCAATCAGGAGAATAATTATGAGCATTATCGAAACGCGGATTGATACGCAATCCGAAACCTATCAGAAAAATTTTGCTGCAAATTCAGCCCTTGTGAAAGAATTGAAAAACGAAATGGACAAAGCAGCCAATGAACGATCAGAAAAGGCGCACGCGCGTTTGAAAGAAACCGGAAAACTCCCTGTTCAAAAAAAGTTTGAGCTGCTTCTGGATCGAAACACCCCTTTTCTTGAAATTGCTCCCCTGGCAGCCAAAGATCAATATGATGGAAAAGTTCATAAGGCTGGCGCAGTTGCAGGTATTGGTATGGTGAAAGGCAGGGAAGTATTTGTCAGCGCCAATGACGCAACCATAAAAGGTGGGGCAAGCTATCCATTGTCTGTAAAAAAAATGTTGCGTTGTCAGACCATTGCCATGGAAAATCGGCTGCCAATGATTAATCTGGTGGATTCTGCCGGAGCTTTTCTGCCATTGCAATCAGAAATATTTCCAGATATTGATGATGGCGGTCGCACATTTTACAATCAGGCAATGATGTCCAAGATGAAAATCCCCCAGATTACAGCAGTCATGGGCTTATGTACAGCTGGCGGTGCATATGTACCTGCAATGAGTGATGAAGTTGTTCATGTGAAAGGCCATGGCGCCATATTTCTTGGCGGACCGCCACTGGTTAAAGCCGCGACTGGAGAAGAGGTTTCTGCCGACGAACTCGGTGGTGCAGACTTGCATTGCAGTCAATCAGGTACTTCTGATTATTTTGCTGATGATGATGCCCAGGCCATTGCAATTATTCGTGAAATTGTAGACCATCTTCCAAAAACATCCAAAGCAGAACTTACAATGAGAGAATCGCGACCTCCCCTGTATTCACCAGAAGAAATCTATGGCATTATTCCTGAAGATATTGCCAAACCTTATGATATTCGTGAAGTTATTGCGCGGATGGTTGATGGCAGTGAATTTTTAGAATTTAAATCCATGTATGGCCCGACATTGATTTGCGGCTTTGCCAACATTCATGGTTATCCGGTGGGCATTTTGGGGAACAATGGTATTTTGTTTTCAGAAAGCGCATTAAAAGGCACCCAGTTTATTCAGATATGTGATTCAAGAAAGATTCCACTCATTTTCCTTCAAAATATTACCGGTTTTATCATTGGTCATGCATATGAACAGGGAGGTATTACAAAAAATGGTCATAAAATGGTTAATGCCGTGGCGACAAGCACTGTGCCCAAATTTACAGTGATTGTTGGTGCATCTTTTGGAGCGGGTAATTATGCCATGTGTGGTCGTGCTTACTCGCCGCGATTCTTATGGATGTGGCCCAATTCACAAATTGGTGTGATGGGAGGGCAACAGGCTGCGGATGTTTTGGTGACCATTCAAAATGATCAGCGAAAACGAACTGGACAATCTCCCCTCACTGATGAGGAAATTGCGTTTTTAAGAGATCCGGTAATTCAGGCATCTATAAAAGAAGGCAATGCCTATTACAGTTCATCCAATTTGTGGGATGATGGCATCCTTGATCCTGCTAAAACCAGAGATGTTTTAGGATTGGCATTATCTGCCAGCTTGAATGCTCCGATCAGGGATGATGCCTTTGGTTATGGTATTTTTAGAATGTAAGCATAATGGGGAGAATAAGCGATGTTTCAGAAAATACTTATTGCAAACAGGGGTGAAATAGCCGTTCGAATCATGAAAACATGTCGTGAGATGGGAATTGCCACAGTGGCTGTATACTCTGATGTTGATGCCAATGCCCTGCATGTCATGAATGCAGATGAGGCCGTCCATTTAGGTTCGGCAGAACCATCGGAAAGCTATCTTAATATAGACAAAATTATTGCAGCAGCCAAAGAAACAGGTGCTTCAGCCATTCATCCTGGATATGGATTTCTGGCAGAAAATGCACGGTTTGCTGAGGCCTGTCAAGAGAATGAGATCATCTTTATTGGGCCTTCAGCGCAAGTCATTAAAAATTTAGGGGATAAAATAACTGCGAGAACGATTATGGCAAACAGTGGTGTGCCTGTCACACCTGGAACAACAGTAGATTCCAACAATCTGGATGCATGGGTGCAGGCAGCAGAATCAATGGGGTATCCTGTGTTAATCAAAGCAGCATCAGGAGGCGGTGGTAAGGGAATGCGTGTAGTAGACGCACCTGAAAATTTGAAAGAAAGCTGTGAAACGGCTGCCAGTGAGGCCAAAACAGCGTTTGGTGACAGTACGATTTATATGGAAAAATATCTGGACAAAGCACGTCATGTTGAAATTCAGATACTATGTGATTCTAAGGGAAATGCCATTCATTTGTTGGAACGTGAATGCTCTGTTCAACGACGCCACCAAAAAATTATTGAAGAAACACCGTCCACAGCCCTGTCTGAAGATCTGAGAAAAAAAATGGGGGAGGCAGCTATTGCTGCAGCAAAGGCATCAGATTATGTCAATGCCGGTACTGTCGAGTTTTTGTTGGATGATTCAGGAAAATTTTATTTTTTGGAAGTCAACACCCGATTGCAGGTAGAACATCCAGTGACAGAAATGATCACCAATATCGACCTTGTCAGACATCAAATAGAAATCGCTGCTGGAAAAGCCTTATCTATCAATCAAAATGATATCGTGGGCCGGGGCCATGCCATTGAATGCCGCATTTATGCAGAAGATCCTGAAAATAATTTTTTTCCTTCCCCAGGAAAAATTGAATTCTTAAAAGAACCAACCGGCCCTGGTATTCGTAACGATTGTGGTGTGTATACCTATGTCGATGTTCCTGTGGAGTATGATCCTATTCTATCCAAACTCATTGTGTTTGCTGAAAGCAGGGATCTGGCAATTCAACGTATGATTCAGGCGCTTCAACGCTATGCAATCGTTGGCGTAAAAACCGCCATTGGGTTTATGATTGATGTTTTATCATCACAGCCTTTTCAAAATGGCGAAACTTATACGCATTTTATTGATACCCATTTTGGAGATTGGACACCCAATCTCTCTCAAAAGGAAATCGCCTGTGCTGCTTTTTTGGTAGATAATCTTTTAGGTGGAAAGAAAGCACTTTCAATGGATAAAACACAATCGGAAATGCCTTCCTTATGGCAGAATCTAGGAAATTTTAGATTATAAATAAAAGGAGTTATCATGGATTACCGACTGAAATGCCTGGATACAATTTTTCCCATTCAATGCAACATGGCGGATGCAAACAACTTTACAGTAAGCATTGAAAATCAACAGATGAATGTTTCTGCACACCGCATTTCCTCCCATGAATTATTTCTTATTATTGATGGTAAGCATTACAATGTATTTACCCAAGGAAATGATCAAGAAAAAGCAATTCAAATCAATGGCCATACCTATCGCATTGAAGATGTGGATCTATTGGAACAGCAAACCATAAAACAATCCAGCACCGATACAGTGCCATCAGATGTTACACCTCCCATGCCTTCAATCGTTATGCGAATTTTAGTCAATGAGGGGGATCATGTAAAAAAATCAGAATCTGTCATCATTGTCTCAGCCATGAAAATGGAAACAACTTTGAGCGCACCCTATGATGGCATTGTAAAAAAAATTCATGTGGCTGAAGGGGATAAGGTTGCGGCCAAACAAATTCTGATGGATATTGAAGCAGACGAAGTAAAGGAGAAACCATGCATCAAAAAAAAGACAAATTAATTATTGCCAACTGCAGCGGTTTTTTTGGTGATCGCCTGTCAGCAGCCAAAGAAATGGTTCAAGGCGGCCCCATTGATGTGCTGACAGGTGATTATCTGGCAGAATTAACAATGGCCATCTTATTTCAAAAAAAGCTCAAAAATTCCAACGCTGGTTATGTGCCAACTTTCCTCAAACAAATGAAAGAAATAATGGCAGAATGTCTGGAAAAAAACATCAAAGTTGTTACCAATGCAGGTGGTCTTAATCCATCAGGCATGGCCAGTGCTTTGAAAAAAATTGCAGATACATTGGAATTATCACCCAAAATTGCATTTATTGAAGGTGATGATTTAATGCCAAGAATTCAATCATTACAGGCTGCTGGTGAATCTTTTATTCACCTGGATAAGAATATTTCACTGGCTGAGGCAAATGCCATGCCAATATCGGCCAATGCCTACCTGGGTGGTTGGGGCATTGCAGAAGCCCTGAATCGTGGCGCGGATATTGTTGTATGCGGTCGTGTGGCGGATGCTGCATTGATTTCCGGCCCTGCAGCCTGGCATTTTGAATGGTGTCAAAAGGATTGGGACAAGCTGGCTGGCGCATATGCTGCCGGTCATATTATTGAATGCGGTGCTCAGGCCACAGGGGGTAACTATTCATTTATGCATGAAGTACCTTCATTTATTAATGTTGGCTTTCCCATTGCAGAAATCTATGAAGATGGCAGCTTTGTTATCACAAAACATCCTGATACAGGCGGCCTAGTTTCTGTAGGGACTGTTACTGCCCAACTCCTTTATGAAATCAATGCGCCAAAATATCTCACGCCTGATGTTTCAGTTCGTTTTGATACATTGTATTTAAAACAGGAAGCCATTGATCGGGTTCGTGCAACAGGAATAAAAGGCGAACCACCGCCTGAAACCACAAAGGTCTGTATCAATAATCTGGGCGGTCACAAAAATAGCATGACTGTAATTCTTACAGGTCTTGATATTGAGAAAAAAGCACAAATTGTTCAGAACACATTACGCAATAGCTTATCAGACCCACCTGAAATGATTGATGTTCAACTGATTCGTTCTGATAAGGAAAATCCAGCAACAAATGAGGAATCTTTTGCAATGTTGCGAATAACAGTGATGGATCAGGATGCCAACAAAGCTGGAAAAATATTTTCAAGTAAGATTGTAGAAATGGCACTGGCGAATATTCCAGGCTTTACACTGACAGCACCGCCATCAAATGGCTCTCCGGCTGTAGTCCATTGGCCAACGCTGGTTTCTGCCAGTCAAATCACCCAAACAATTCATATTGGAGAAGAAAGTATCTCAATACCCGCACTTATTGAATCAGAACAATTTGAAACCATTCAAGTTCAAATTCCTGAAATACCTCCTGTGCCAAAGGACAAACAAATTAAAGCCCCTCTCGGTCGCGCCTTTGCAACACGTTCTGGAGATAAGGGAGGAAATGCCAATCTGGGTATTTGGGCGAAAACACCTGAAGCATATGCTTTTCTACAAGATTTTATGACTATTGAAAAGCTGAAAGAATTACTTCCAGACTGTCAGCAGTTTCCCATTGACCGATATGCATTGCCCAATTTACTGGCTGTGAACTTTTATATTCGGGGTCTGTTGGGAGATGGCGCTGCTGCCTCTGTTCGGAGTGACCCACAGGCAAAAACGCTGGGGGAATATCTTAGGGCTAAAATTGTGGAGATGCCTGAAAGTATTATTATTTGTTAATTTATTTTATTATGATCTCTAACTTTGGGTTTTTCTGGCAAAATTATTGCCCTGAAAGGGTAAAGTATGGCAACACTAAGAATTATTTTTGAAAGGATATAAATAATGAAACAGATCTGTCAGGATCTAAAAGCCGAATATGATGCTTTAGATACCATCGTACAAGAATTAAGTGATCATCAATGGCAAACCCAAACCCCTTTTTTTAACTGGTCAATTAAGGATGAAATCAGCCATATCGCGTACTTTGATCGTGCGGCATATTATTCTGCGACGGATCACAAAGCCTTTCAAAAGGACATGGAAGAAATGCTCGAAGGCTTTGTCGATTATACACAAATGCACAATAAAGTTAATTCAGTGGGTGGCAATATGTCATCAGGGGAATTACTCTCCTGGTGGCGAAAAAATCGAAAACTGCTCATTGATGCTTACACCGAATTATCACCAAAAGATCGTCTTCCCTGGTATGGTCCCTCAATGAGTGCCAGATCCTCTGCCACTGCTCGTTTGATGGAAACATGGGCGCATGGACAGGATATTGTTGACGCACTTGGAATAAAAAGAAAAGCAACTGAGCGACTACGACATATTGCACATATTGGTGTATCAACATTTCAGTGGAGCTTTAAAAATCGACAAATGTCTGCACCTGAAAATCCAATTTATGTTGCACTCAATAGCCCTTCAGGTGATATTTGGAAATGGGGCCCTGCTGATGCAAAAGAATCTGTTTCAGGTGACGCGGAGGATTTCTGTCTGGTGGTTACACAAAGAAGGAATATTGAAGATGTAAGCTCTCTTCAAACAAAAGGGGATAATGCAAATCAATGGATGAAAATTGCGCAGGCATTTGCCGGACCACCTGAAACACCTCCACAACCGGGCAAACGATTGTTATAAATCAATATTTGGAGTATCAATTATGGATGAATATTTTACAAAAGAAAATCAACAATTACGAAAAGCACTCAGAGATGTTATCAAAAAGGAGGTTCTTCCTCATATTGATGAATGGGAAGAAGCGGGTAGTTTTCCAGATAGTATCTATAGTTTATTTGGTGGTCTAGGATTTTTGGGTGTTAACTTCTCGGAAGAAATCGGCGGGACGGGTGGGGATATATTTGACACCATTGCTGTATGTGAAGAAATGATGCGATCCGGTTCAGGTGGATTTGCAGCAGGCCTTGGGTCTTTAAATATTGCGTTACCTCCTATTGTTCACAAAGGAACATCTGAACAAAAAGAGCGATTTGTTAGACCTGTGCTTGAAGGCAAAAAAATTGCGGCACTTGGGATTACTGAGCCTTCTGGTGGATCTGATGTGGCCAATATTCAAACCACTGCTGTCCGAGATGGCAGCCATTATATTGTAAATGGCAGTAAAACATTCATTACCAGCGGGATTCGCGCTGATCAACTGACCTGTGCTGTTCGTACAGGTGAACCTGGTGCTCATGGAATCAGTTTTCTTGTTATTGAAAAAGACACGCCTGGCTATTCTCTGGGAAAACCGCTAAAAAAAACAGGATGGTGGGCATCTGATACAGCAGAAATTTATTTTGATAATTGTCATGTACCGGTTGAAAACTTGATTGGAGAAGAAAATCAAGGATTTTATACAATTATGGAAAACTTTCAGATGGAACGTCTGCAATTAAGTGTTATGGCCAATATGACCGCTCAAATGGCCCTGGAAGAATCAGAAAAATACACCAAAGAAAGAAAGGCCTTTGGTAAGTCATTAAAAGGGTTTCAAGTGACACGACACAAACTCGTAGACATGGCAACGCTTGTTGAAGTCAGTCGAGAATATACTTATCGTGTTGCAGCAAAAATGAAGGCTGGAATCGATCAGGTAAAAGCCGTTTCAATGGCAAAAAACTTTGCGTGTAGTGTCAGTGATCGCGTGACATATGACGCGGTTCAGCTTTTTGGTGGATATGGATTTATGCGGGGCTATCTGGTAGAACGTCTATATCGGGATAACCGGATTTTGTCAATTGGTGGTGGAACCACAGAAATCATGAAAGAAATTATTTCTAAACTTTAAGGAATTCTTTGAAAAAAATCGTTCATCACGAAAACGAACAAGATTAATAATGGGGAATTTATTTATAATTTTTTCAGCTGTGAAGATAATATTAATCTCTGGCAAAAAAACATGGCATTTCGATTCATTAAAACATAACATTAGAAAGTGTGAAGCTCTTGGGACTATTTGACAAACTAAAACAAATCAAAAAGCAAAAAACAAAAGATGTTTTCAAATATCAGTGTATAACAGATGGTATTATTCTTTCTGTATCGACAAAAACCTGGCAGGCACTGATGCAAAAGCAGGTCAATGCGCATCTGATGCATCAATATATTGCACTTCAAATGCTGGTTGAAGAAGGTGCTGCCATACAAACAGATAATGGCTTTGTGATTCCATCAGAATCAGCAGTGTTGTTAGATCGACATTCCAGGTTTCTATTAGATTTACCTGAACCCTGGCCGGGCAGTTTGCATATCGAAATTGATGGCCATACCCAAAGTCAACGATTTAAAGCAATGCTTTTACTAGAAGCGCCTGATGGTGAAATTATTCGGTATTATGATTTTAATGGCCCAATACTGACCTTAAGTGAAGAAGAAAAGTTTTTGCCAGATGCCACACAATGGCACGCTTTTCAAGCAACTCATCGTCATCAGGCGCTGTCAGACAATGAACGATCTGAGTATCATAACCTCAAATTAATCCATGAATTACAAAAGGCAAAAGAAAAAGGTCTGAATATTAATCTGTCTCATTTCAGTGAATTGAATATTGTTCAACCTGAAAGTATCGGTGTCACAGTTGATGAACAAAATGATGGTTCCGCTGTGTTGACCCCCTCTTTTGGCAATCTGGCATCTGCAGATGACATTGCCAGACGCCTTGGACAACTGGATCCCAATCAAAATGTTCAGAGTATGCGTATTAATGACAGTATTGTATTATTGGATGAAGACAAACTGGCCTGTGTCCATGAAATAATTCACAAGCGAAAAATTCCAAAATCACATGTCAAACAGTTTATGGAGACGCCCGGCGCTTATATTGATGCATCACGAATTAATCTGGATGTTGGTTTTTCATATCGGGTAAAAGGCGCAACACGATTTAAACATGCTTACTTTGGTGATACTGATCTGTCTGATATCAATTGGTTTAACAAAGATAACGACAGTCCTGAAGAAACAACTGAAAATATTCCTGACCTGACGCAAATCATTAGCGATAGAAGTGATCTTGAACAATTTCGCCATCACATGACCGATTCCATCCAGGCAGGTGCAGATTGCTTTGAGTTTAACCAGTTCAGTATTCCATTGGATCAAATCCAGATGATTGAAGATAAATTGAATGAGCTGGCCAACACATTGACAGAATCATCGCAGGAGACTGTCTCAGAGTTAAAAGTGATTGATATAACGCAAAATGATGAATTCTGCGAATTTACCAATGACAAAATTCCACCCCAGCCAGAATCCTGTCTTTACAGTGAGCCGCTGGATTTTTCCCATTATAAACGACAACCCTATCCCCATCAGCTTGAAGGCATTCGGTGGATCCTCGGCCTGTCCATTGAAAGTATTAACATGCCCAAAGAACTTCAGGATCGATTAGGGGCATTACTGGCGGATGACATGGGATTGGGAAAAACATTTATGTCATTGATTGCAACAGCAGAGTACTATCGGCTGGCAGACATTCAGGGAGAAATCAAACGACCTGTTCTGGTTGTTGCTCCACTCAGCTTATTGGAAAACTGGAAAAATGAGGTAAGTGAAACATTTCATAAGAGTCCTTTTCGGGATATTGTTATACTTCAATCCAGTGCAGATCTGCGCAAATATCGAATTCAGGGTTCAGGTGCAGAAACACGCCAGGGCTTTTCCAATGATTCTGAGGATGATGCCAGTATTTGCGACACAAATATTCAATATGCCCTCAAAATCGGTTCAGGATTTGGCACCGAACGACTGGATATGGAACGTCGCATGGTTCTGACAACTTACCAGACGCTTAGAGATTATCAGTTTTCATTATGCCGCATTGACTGGTCTCTGGTTATCTTTGATGAAGCACAGAATATCAAAAATCCCAATGCGCTTCAAACGCGAACAGCAAAGGGATTGAAAGCACGATTCAAGCTGCTTGTTTCAGGAACGCCGGTTGAAAACCATCTGGGCGATTTCTGGTGTCTGTTTGATACGGCACGACCGGGCATTTTAGGTGCATATCAGGGCTTTCTAAAACGATTTGTCTCACCCATGCTCAGGGCCAATTCTGAGGATATATCAGATATTCGTAATGAAATTGGTACAGAGTTGAGAAAAACTGTTGGCGGCTTGATGCTCCGACGCACCAAAGCAGAAAAAATCAGTGGGCTGCCCCAAAAAACAATTTATGTGGGTGCAAAAATGTCGGATGATCGAATTGAAGTTTTTGATCCCAATCTTATCTGCATGATGGAAGGTCATCAATTGGATACATATGAATCCATTGTCAATGAGACAGTTAACAATGAAGATCGTGCCAATGCCAGCGCCCGAATATTGCGTGGACTAATGCAGCTTAAAGATGTCTGTTTGCATCCAGACCTCATTGATGGCGGTACACCCAAAATTCCAGAAACATCCAAGGAAGCCAGCGCGGTTATGATTCAATCTGCCAAACTTGAATGCCTGCTTGCACTGTTAACCCAAATTCAGTCACGCAATGAAAAAGTAATTATATTTATTTTGAATAAACGTCTTCAACAGTTTATAATTATTTGTTTACAGCTAATTTTTGATATTCAAGTGGATGTTATCAATGGAGATACAAAGGCTGTCGCAAAAAATGCATCGACCCGAACCCGCGTAAGGATTATTGAAACATTTCAACAAAAAGATGGGTTTCAAGTGCTTGTTATGTCACCAGTTGCAGCAGGCGTTGGACTGACTGTTACTGCAGCGAATAATGTAATTCATTTGGAACGGCATTGGAATCCTGCAAAGGAAGATCAAGCAACAGACAGGGTTTATCGCATTGGGCAAACACGCGATGTGAATGTATATATTCCAGTGGTACATCATCCAGAAGCCCGATCCTTTGAACTGAATTTGCACACATTATTATCAAATAAAATCGACCTGAAAGAAGCCATTGTCACTCAAGAAGATGTTACAGCAAAGGATATAGCGAGAACAGGCTTGTTCAATCGTCCCTTACAAAATAAAAAAGATAGCAACAGGTAAAAAACATGTCAACAATTAATACCCAAAAAATACATCTGGATCATGGTGGCGGTGGTTCTGCCAGTCATCAATTAATTACTCAATTGTTTTTGCCCACCTTTGACAATCCTTATCTTCGCCAAATGGATGACAGCGCACAATTAACCATTGGGAACAATCGTATTGCTTTCTCAACAGATACTTTTGTGGTTTCTCCAATCTTTTTTCCAGGTGGTAATATTGGAGATTTGGCAATTAATGGCACTGTCAACGATATAGCAATGAGTGGTGCCAGACCTTTGTATTTGAGTGTAGGAATGATCATTGAAGAAGGCTTTTCAATGGATGCTTTGAATACTATCCTACAAAGCATGAAAAAAGCCGCACAAAATGCCGATATACAGATCGTTACTGGAGACACCAAAGTGATGCCATCAAAAAATCTGGATGGCATTGCAATCAATACATCCGGTATTGGTATCATTGAAACAGACTGTCATATTTCGGCCAATCGCGCACAAGCAGGCGATAAAATCATTCTAAGTGGAACAATTGCAGATCATGGTATTACTATTTTGACACATCGTGACAATCTGATGATCGAAGGTGATATTCAATCAGATAGCGCCCCATTAAATGGTTTGGTTTTAGACTTAATTGAAGATTGTAAAGATATTCATGTATTGCGAGATCCAACACGTGGGGGGATTACATCTGTTTTGAATGAAATTGCGTATCAATCTGGTGTTGAAATAGAAATACAAGAAGATGCTGTTCCGATTAAACCACAAATATCCGCTTGCTGCGAATTACTGGGTCTTGATCCCTTCAGCATTGCTAATGAGGGAAAGCTGATTGCTATTGTGCCTGAATCCTCTGCAGCGCAGATGTTATCATTAATGCATCGACATCCATTGGCTACAGATGCAGCAATAATAGGAACAGTAATGTCTGGTACAGATCCAATTGTTTATGTCAAAACCCCCATTGGCGGGAAGCGTTTATTGCATATGTCAGTTGGGGAGCAGATGCCACGTATCTGTTAAGAAGG
>Ga0272440_1003203_pt1 | contig 12324 bp, 4 predicted proteins | sample SSMMMBAug17_FD_192440 | JGI IMG/M metagenome (GOLD analysis project Ga0272440, IMG submission 192440) | Marine sediment archaeal communities from Little Sippewissett salt marsh, Falmouth, MA, United States - SSM-MMB-Aug17 | ecosystem: Environmental > Aquatic > Marine > Wetlands > Sediment ... | reverse complement strand
TTGCCATTTATAGACGTATACGCAGATACCCATTGATTATTTTCAAAAGACAATAAAGTGCCCTCATCCCCAACAACAAAAAGATTGTCATTGTCACCCCATATATTATTTAAATAGCCATTTGTTTGCGTATATTGAACTTCCAGGGAAGTTCCATTAAAATGAATAATCTGGGTGTCGCTCAACATAAAAATATCATTTTGCGAGCGCCCCCAAATGCGTTTCAGATCATATTTACTATTGATATTATCTATTTGTTTCCAACGATCATCATTGTCCAAAAGCAAGATCTGTTTATCACAGGCCGACCATTCAGGGCTATCAAGTGAAACAGTAACCTGACGTGGACCATTCACAATTGTATCATCACCCACGATGATATTAAATTTAACAATTTTTTCACCACTGGGAATTAATACCTGATCAGGAAGCATTACTAGATCGTTGGAAGAGACCACATGTAAGGACATACTCTGATTGACTGCCTTTGGCAGCTTGATTTGTCCGGCATCAGTCAAAATGGCACTTCCTTCCTGAAGGGATTCAGGCAATTTAATTTCAAGGATATTCACATAATTGGCAGTCAGTTTCACATTATCCAGAACAAATATCATGGGGCTGGCAACAGCTTCTGGATAATCCAGTTCAAAGGAGATATTAACTGTTTGACACGCATAGGATGAAACATCCATTGTCATATGTTGCCAACCAGTATCACGCATTTCTTTAATGGAGGAAGTACTGACAATTGTCTGTATTTCTGTTGGTGTATAATTATTCTCAGGTGTTATTGTCACATTGAATGTTCGATCCAGCGTGGCATCAGGTGACATCTGCCATCCCATACGATAATCAAATGAAACTATCCCACCACCTGCTGGGATATAAATACTTTGACTCAATTTGACAGTTCCCAAAGATTCCATGCCGGCATGAACAGCCACATAATTTCTGGCAGAGGGTGTTATATCGAAAAATTGTGAAAATTCGGGTTCTGTCCATGTTTTGGATGCGATAACATCAAAAAAAACTGATGTTGATATGTCTTGAATCTCCCAGGGATAAAAATCAGCCTGATCAAAATTTCCATTTTCCCACAGGGATGAATCAGTATCCAATGAGGCTGTCGTGGCTGATAGTTTATAATAATCACTATACACTGTATTCGCATTATAGACATGAGACTCACGAACTTTTCGAATTTTAATATAATAGGTCGTTTCAGGTATTAAACCGCGTATCTTACAATATGGATCAGATAAAGAACCTATCTTTAAATAATTGTCGTCAGGTTCTTCAGAGTAAAATACTTCAAAGGTATGTTCTGTGTCTGCTTTCCAATTCAAGGTGATCACATAGGCCGTCCATGTGAGTGAAACAGACTCTGGTATTGATGATTGATACGCATCCCAATTCGTTTGAATTCTTTCCATAAAAGATGAAACAGATTGATTCGTGGAATAAAGTGCATTGTAATCAAAATTACTCTGATTTTCCTTCATAAAGAATAATCTCGTTATTTCGTTGGGAATACTTCCGCTTAAGCGATTACTATTTAGCTGGATTGCTTGTAAATCGGTAATATTTCCATATGCTGAAGGGATGTTTCCTTCCAATTTATTATGATCAAGCTTTAAATATAGTAATGCACCTAAATTTCCCCATTCTTCAGGTAAATTGCCCTCAATCTGATTATTACTTAAATCAATTTCTATAAGTGTGCGCAAATTACCCATACGCCCTGGCAGTTCACCTGTCAGAAGATTACCATGTAAATCCAGGTCTGTTAGATAGGTCAGGTTAGCTAATGTCAGGGGAATGGGTCCGGATAAAGCATTATTGGGTAAAATAATCTGTTCAACATGTGTTCTATCCGCCACACAGGTGATGCCATACCAATTACACTCAGAACCCCATTTATCTGTCCATCCATCGGATATATTCCACTGATAACCATTGGTTTGATCAAATAGTGCCAGAAGTGCTTCTCTTTCAGTGATTGGAATTAATGGATCACTGCTGACATTCAGCGTAAATGATGTTGAGGACGTCAGACCTTCTGGGGATGTCACAGTCACAACAATTAATGATTCACCAAACTGGTCACGTGCAGGTGTAATAATTAATTCGCGTAAATTTCCCTCTCCATATAATGCCAAATGTTCAAAATCATTGGGTATGAGTCTTTGGTCCAGGGGATGTGCCTTGACTTTCAGACGTTCAGGAGAAATGGATGCGCTTCCTACTGTAAATTTAACTTTTATGGGTATATTCACATTGGTTTTTTGATCCAATATACTTGAAATTTTAGGTATCTGTGTGGCAAATTGGAGAATCGTACCATTGTATCCTACAGTGTAAAGTTCTGAAGCCCCCCAAACCCCCCTTAAATCGTTTGCAGTGCCTGAATATATTTTTTTCCATTGACTGCCATCATACAGAAGAATGCTTCCCTGCACGCCAACAGCATAAAAATTATTTGTACTGCTTCCCCACATATCCATCAAATGTGTTTCAACAGGACAGTTCATTACACGCCACTCTGTGCCATTATAATTAAGAATGGTACCATTCATACCTGCTGCAAATACATTATTTTCTGAAAATCCCCACACAGCAAATAAATCTTCTTGTGTATTTGAATTCATTCCTACCCATGCGTTGCCATTGAAATGAAGAATGGTTCCATACTGTCCGACAACAAAAATATCATCATTGCTGGCAGCCCAGATAGACATTAAATCATAATCTATTGAGATGTTTATGGATTGCCAAATCCCATTTTTTCTCTCAATAACAGTACCATAAGCGCCCACAGCATAATAATTGCTGTCTGTTCCCCAAATATCCCATAAAAATGTGTTTACAACAGGATCTTGTGTTTTCCATTGGCTGCCATTGTATTGAAGAACTAAACCTTCTGCACCAACCGCTACAATATCATTTTCAGATAAACCATAAATACTGTGGAGGTTTTGTGTCGTGTTGCTGGTCATCTCTTTCCACTGAGCGTTGCTGTAAACAAGAATCACACCATTATCTCCAACAATGTATTGTCTGGATGATGGCATGCCCCAGATATCATTAAGCCATTGCTGTGTTGGAGATTCCATAATATTCCAAATATCTTCTGCTTCCTGAGTAACAACTGTTATTGAATCTGAAAAAGGACTTACGAGTCGATTTGAATTATGTATGTTTGGCAGTGTAATGGTGCGGATATGACATTCATAATTTGAGATGGGCAGTACACCCCATAATTCATATGTTGATACAGATTTACTATTTGTTGTTTCACATTTGATTGTTCCATCACTTCGATTACAGCATATTTCATAACCACCACCCTCAGCAGTATACGCTGTTGGTTCCCATGAAAGGGAAATCATATTATTGGTGGCTGTCAGCAATTTTAGATCTGTTGGCGGAAGTGTCTGGCTTGTTTTCCATTCATTCTCTATTTGTTTTTCTGATATAAAATCATCGATATATGGGTTTGCTGCGGTTAAAAGATTGTATCGAAAATCGCTCTGATTGACAAAAAGAGAACTTAATGACTGAATATTTTCAGGCATATTGCCTTCAAATAGATTGCTCGCAATGGACAATTTTTGTAGTTGTGAAAAATTTGCCAGGATTTCAGGGACAGGACCACTAAAACTGTTATGAGATAAATTGAGTTCGATCAGGTTGCTTAGCAAATATAAGTTTTCAGGTATTTCACCATATAAAGAATTATTGCTTAAATTCAGGTGGGTTAAATAAGATAAATTGCCCAGATCCACTGGAATTGAACCAGATAGTTGATTATTTGGCAAATTGATTTCAATGACATGCTGATCCTGATCACAGAGAATGCCTTCCCATTCACACACATCAACATTTGTGTTCCAGTGGGTATTATTCCGCCAGGCTGTACCACTGGTTTGTTCATATAAATGAATCAGCACATCTTTTGAATCACTGACAATAAAATTGAATTTTTTTTGATCCGTCAACAAACCACTATCGTAAATATCCAGTGTAATTGTTGACTGCCCCAATTTATCAGTTGCTTGAATCGTGAAATAATGACTTTGGTTTAATTGGTCCGCAGGAATTACTTTTGTGTAAACAGGATCTCTGCTACTCAAATTGATATTTTCAAGTGGAATAACTTCTTGATTGCTGGAACGGGCAATAATCATCACATAACCGCCATCAGTATTATCAATTGTGTATTCGATTACATCGGATTGTTTACCGGGTAAAGTGCTTCTATGAAAAAAATTTGAAAGAATGGGCGCATTTTGATCAACAATGGAAAAATGGCCCACAGTATGAATTTTGTTTGATATGGAATCATCCTTTTTTATAATTCTCAGTTGACAATTTGTTGAAGCCGGTTGTGTAATAAGCCAGTCCAATGGACTGCTATACTTATTTGAAAAAAGTGGTTCGTAAGTCAATCCACTATCACGTGACAGCTCAATATCAACAGCGTTTATGTATGAATCAGTATCCCAGCGAATATTAAGTAGAGAGCCAATTTCATAGGCATTACCCCTTCTGGGAATTTTAATGAATGATTCTTCATAATTGCTGTCTCGAACAGCACGATAATAATGGGTTTCATTGGCGAATGCAATTGTTAATCCTTTTTCAGTGTCAATGGTAACAATTGTAATGTTGTTTGAACCGCTATTTGCGGAAAGTCCTTGTGAGTTGTCAGATGTCCAAAACTGGCCAGAGAAAGCTGTGGGAAAAAAAATAGCATTACTATCTGCATCCATTTTATGGAACAGATTTATCAATTCATCAGAGCTGGGTAGACGCCAGTTTGTATATGATGAGACACTCAGACTGGCACAGATTGATAGCGCGTTATCCCAGTCAATTTTTTCGGGATTATTCTCTTGATACCACATAAGTCCAGTGCTGACATCTGTGATTGTATTATCCGGGTTGATAAATAATGGTGGAAGGCTATCATCAGCGTGCACTGAATGAAAGCATACCATGAAACAAATTATGCTTAGGATATAAATTGCTTTTTTCATATGCATTGTCCTGTTTTATGGGAATGCCGGAAATTCCGGCAATTCTGTTGCAATTTCATGTCTTTGCTGGAGAACAGATTCCTTGTTGTCCAGAATTTCATTTTCAAATCGCTGTATTTCATTTGAAAAAACTGTAAGGGGGGGTTGAAGTTTGTCTGAATTAACAGTCAATTGTTTCTTTGATGACAGCTTTTGTGTATCGCGTTTAGAAACACGAATGCTATGTTTTTTCTCAGGTTCTTTTTCTTTGGTTTCGGTCTGGGTCTGGGTCTGGGTCATTGCCTGCTTATCAAGCAGGAATTCATTTTTTAAACCATCCATTTCTTCAATGGATAAGGGGATGGGTGATGTTGGTGATTCGCCAGAAGCAATCTTTGATTTTTCATAGGAATGAAGGATTACAGGCGGTATATCTGGAATGTCTAAACCAATAAGCGCAAGCTCTGTATCCTCAAATGCAGCCACTTCAGTCAAATCCTGTTTTACCTGAATCACAAAATCAGATCCCCGAACACCAATTAATGCAGTGGCTGTTTTTACACGAAACCGGCGATTTTTATAAGATTTCAGCTTTTGAACTGAGAACCTTGCGCTACCTGAAGACATATGAATGAAGGCATTTCTGCTTTGTTGTTTGGGTGAATAAACCACCTGATTCAATTGAATTCGTGAAATCTCACCTTGTGAAATTTGACTGTCATCATTCAATCGAATCACCACTTTTGAGTCACTACCAGTAATTAGCGTGTCACCCCGATAGACACTCATATTTTTCATAACATTATATCCAGATGTTTCATCCAGGTGCATAATTACAACTTTTCCAGAAACATCAACTACCTTCCCCACAGACAGGCCCATACCTGGTTGATATTCGTTTTCATAGATTTTTATGGAATCAATGTTATCATCAGCCAATACCATGAAAGCACTCATCATAAAGCCAATGATCGCAAAGCGTAAGATTTGCTTAAGAATCATGTTAATTCTCCATATTTATTACTGCTGCACTGTCAAATAAACAGCGAGCATATTTTTTCGGTAGTCATAGGCATGAATGTTGGAATCGTTTTTTGCCCATTGATAATTCATTTCAAGATTAATGCCTTGATATTCAAGGGGAAGCTCTATTCCCAATCGTGCCTGATACTGCGTGTCTTCTCGTTTGATATGATGGATCGTGTCAATATGTTCATGATTTCTTAACCCACTTTGGGCAAATAGCATAAGCGCGCATTTTTGATGTGCAAATACTTTGAGGTAAATCTGTGCTTTTGAGGTTTCGTAATTATGATTTTGGTGAGAACTTGAAACTTTTTCAGATGAAAACAATGTTTGCAATTGATATGTATCTGGATCAAATAAAAAGGACAAACCGAGTCCGATGAAATGACGATTGGCATCGCGTTGTTCATCCTGAAAATGATTGTCCATTGTATAAGCATAATTGATATGTGGAACAATGACATTTTCAATATTAAAACTGATACGTGATCGGCATTTGATACGCTGTAAAAAGCGGTCACTATCTAACCAGAAATATGATGGTACCAATGCTGTCGTCCATTGATAGTCGGGTTTTTGAATCGTATTATAAAACATTAGATTGCTGCTGATGAGATTAACCTCACTCGTATCCAGATGTGTGGATTGATAATGTCCATATCCAATGCCCATTTTATGTTCCGCCGCATTGACCAGATGGTATTGGCCAAATAGAATGGCTGTATTTAATATATCATCAGAGTCCACATCAACATCAGGGGCATATAATTCAACATTGTCATCATAAGCCAGGCCAATCTTGCAATATAGATTGTATGGTTTGAATCGTATGCGTTGAATTTCAACAGCTTTTAACCATTTTAATGCCTGGCTTCGAAGACTTCTTTGAGTGGCATGCATCTTGACTTGATTAAGATAATTGTATGCCAGTGTCCAGTCCTGCTGATGATATAAACAAATTCCTGCATAAAAATATCCGGCATCTTTAAATGATGGGGTCGTTTCTGCGGCATGGAGAAGGTGAGGAATTGCCTGCTCATATTTTTGAATATGAAACAAAGCGATTCCGGCACGAAAGTGAGCGATCATTGTTTGTTCGGCATCTGTATCTTGTTTAATTGCTATTTCATAGAGCTTTGCTGCCTGTTTATAACTTTCTTGAAAAAAGTGTGCTGATGCCATGTCAAAAGCCAGACCTGAAAGTTCCGGTGCAAGATGCCAGGCAATGGCAAATCGATTCTGTGCTTCATCGAATTTTTTTTCAGCCAGTTCGGTCTTTCCCAGATAATACAAATAAAGGGAGTTTTCTGAAGAATACATCAAGGCTTTTTCAAAATTTTTCCGTGCTGTTTCTGTATCGCCTTCCTGAAGTGCAAATACACCCAGGTCAAAATAAATTTGATCATTTGAGGCCATCGTTATGGATGAATAAATGATCAGAATGAGCATTAATCCAAGGGTTAATTTTTTTCGCATATTTTGATTCTCCAATCATCGCGGGGATTGAAATCTGTCAATCAAAGACTGATATTGGATACTTTGAACGTTTTGGTGTTTTTGGCCAATAACAGTTCAATACATTGTTTGAATTGTTTTTTGTGTATTAAAATGTGAAGAATATTGAGCAAGATTTGTGCCATTGTCGGAGAGATTGAAGAATGGCGATTTTAATTCGTTCCACTTTTAATGGATGGATGTTCGTGTTTGTGAACGTCGTAGCCGTCAGGCTGTCTGACGGCAAACGCAGCTCAATCAGTCCAAGGTATGAGGATAATCCCATAAAGTCAAAGGAACATAATTTTTTGAAATTTCTGCATAACGATAGAGTGAATCTTTAATTTCCATGGGATTAATCCCTTGTTTTTGTAGATGATGCTTGACTACTTTCAAGGTTTTCGTTGTTTGTAATTTGGGAACAATCCGAATTACACGCGGTCGCGCTGGTTTAGATAGATGTTTACACACATGATCAAATAATAAATGACCATCAAACATCATACCATGCCTGATTTCCAATGCAGCAACACCAATACGACCTTCACGTTTCGGTAATTTGACACCATATACCGATACATTTTCCACAAATGGAATATCAGCCAAAACATTTTCTACAAGACCTGTAGAAATATTTTCACTTTTCCATCGAAAGGTATCGCCGATTCGATCAACATACCAGTAATCCCCATCTTTGTCTTTTTTGAGGAGATCTCCAGAAACAAACCATGAATCACCTGAAACAAATACATCATGGATAATTGTACGTTTTGTTTCATTTTCATCAAGATAACCATCAAAATAGCCAACCGGATGAGATTTATCAATTTTTGAGATCAAAACACCAGCTTCATTTGTTTTACATGGAATCACCTTACCATGCTGATCTCTGACAATTTTTCCATTGATAATATCATACTGAATAAGAACAATTCGCCTGGGATCATATATTGGACGACCTACAGAACCAATTTTTCTGCCACTCAGATTGGCCAGAATCAAATTTCCTTCAGTGGAAGCATAAAACTCTATCACCTGAGAAGGTTTAAAACGTTTTAAAACAGTTTCCCAGACATTTTTCTGCATGCCATTGCCGATAAACAAGCGCACTGAATGCTGATGATCTTTTTCACTGGCTGATAAATTGGTCAAATAGCGACACATTTCACCAATATATCCCACAACAGTTACACCATATTTTCGGATGTCATCCCAAAATGAGCGGGCTGAAAAACGCGGCGATATTGCCAGTCGTGATCCGCCAATAATCGCTCCGCCTACAAAAATTAACATTGCTGAGGCATGATACAGGGGTAAACAGCAATAGATAGTATCCCTGGGTTTCAAATTGCCGCCTGCAGCAGATGCCAATGCTGCAAGGCACCATCGGCGATTGGTTATTTTAACTGGTTTTGGAAGTCCGGTGGTTCCTGATGTAAAAATGAGCATGGCAATATCATCTGCAAATCCGGGATTTAATGGATAAGGGGATTCAAAACATTCCATATCAGTCTGAACATAACGATCCAAATGCACCATATGCGCAGGAACAGGTATTTCAATGTCACCCAAAATATATGTTATATCCACCAAAATATTGGTATCGATAACATTGACATGATTTGAATCAATAATTAATTTCTCAACCTTTGATACCATTAGCGCTTGATTCAAAGATTGTCCTCTTAAGTCCTGATTTAATAGTACTGCCACAGCTCCAATCCTGTTTAGTGCGACAACAGTAATTAGATAATTTGGATGGTTATGCATACAAACACCAACATGCATACCCGGCGTAAATTCCAATTGCACAAGAGCGGTTATCAATCGATTGACCTGATTATCAAATTGAGCATAGGTGTAGGATTTTCCTTCCCATAACAAAAAGACAGATTTTGGCAATCTTTCAGCCTGTTCAGTCAGCGCCTGGGAAATACTCATTGCACCTGCATTGTCCTTTAGCTGCCAAATTTTTGCCAGGCGGGGAAGCTGCCATTGCATTACATCAATCATTTCGGCAAACTCCAACCAGACATTTCCCATTCGTTCCCAGATAATATCGATAAAATTGCTTGTCAGATCATACATAGGACTGATGGGATTATTTTCAGAAGGCAGATGAATCAATCGATTATCGGTTTTTATGGGAACAAAATTGGCGGCATCACCACCTTGATCCAGAAAAGACATCCACTGAAACACAACAGGCCATGTGATATTGAGAGATTTTGTACCCACAACCAGCCCAAAATGGCCGGTGTGTAATTCCATTTCAAAAATTGTTGCACTTACTGCTGCTTTATTAATGGCGCGCACAGATGCCGGGCGTCCAAAAGTATCCCTTGAACCGACAAAATATAGAATTGGAATTTGAATATCAGAAAGGCTGGTGGCATGGTTATCAATAATAAGACCCCCGGCAAACATCCGATTATTTACGATTAAATCATCAACAAAACTACGCATGGCCGGCCCAGGCCAGGCGACAAAACCTTCACCTCCTAGAAATCGACGCTGAATCTCACGCCGCTTTAGTGCATCACGATCATCCAATATGGAAAAAAACTCAAAAAAATTTTTAATTTCTTTTTGAGCGCTTAGGAGTTTAAAACCAGTACTCGAAAGCGCACCAGATAAACCATTGATAAATCGAATGGGCGTTGTTAGCAAATAACTGCTTTTTTGAATAATTTGCTGGGCTACATCATTTCGAATATTGGGTAGATTGCGATGAATATCCACCGGGCTGCCAAATGTGATGACAGATGAGATACCTTTATTATTGCGATATGCAGCAGTAAGATAGGCAAAAATTCCACCTTGAGAATAACCGGCCAGATGAATCTTTTTATGAATAAAATTCTCAATTTGATCAATTGCATGGCTCACAGCAATAATATGATCATCCAACGTTCTTTTCATGCCATCTTTTTCTAGTTCTGGAGCGCCAAAATCAATTACCCAGACATCAGCACCCTGCGATTTAAGATAGCTGACCACACTTAGTTCTGGGGACATATCATAAATTTCTGCAGCTAACATCAGCGGAGGCACTAAAAGTATTGCAGGTTTGTCATCCTTTTTGTGAACATCACCATGATCCAGATAACGACGTAATTTAAATACAGGTTCTTCATGGACAACCATGAATGGCGCGTGATAGGGTACACTGAATCTTCCTTCCCATAGCAGGGAGAAAACATTTTCTGTACCTTTTCTGACATAATGAACATGTCGTTGTAATTGACGTATTGTTTTTACTATTTTTTTTGTAGGGAATATCATATGTTTACTCCAGGGATTAAATGTAAATTTTTTAAAATTTTATTAATCTGATACATTAAAATGAAATAAGTAATCTTGTAAATCCAGTTGGGCCGCCTTCTTTATTGGATTTAACCATAATAATTGCTTCAAAGCCTTCATTAGCGTATTGAACTTTTTTGGGAATAGTGATCCAGACAGAGCTTTCTTTTTTTTGATTTGCTGGAATGCTTAACAACGTTTGAGCGATTTGTATCCATTTGATATCTTTAATCCATTCAAAACCAGGCGCTTGAGAAATTTGAAGTTTTGTATACTTGGATGGTGTGAAAGTATGGACTGAAATCGTATAGTCATGCGGTATTTTATCATTATTATAGACAACAAAAGATGCGGGTATTTTTTGTTGTGGTTTAATATTTTGAACATAAACACGACTGGGAACAATACCCAGTTTGCCGTAAGGCTTTTCAGTCACTTTTCTGGATGATCTCGTCTCAATCATATAAACCCCAACCATTTCCATGGTAAACAAACTAACAGAAGGTGGTTTTGCAGCTACATGAACGGCCCAATGTTGGTTCAAATATTTATTTTCATTGGGAACTTTTAGAAACATTTTTGCACTGGCAACACCATTTTTTCCAGGTACAATTTGTGGATTTAGGAAATAAAACCATGAAGAATCAGGAATTGGAATATATCCTTGTATCACTTTGTTGGCAGCAGGCTTCCTGACATTCAGGTCAATTGGGCCGATATTTTGAACATTTGACATCTTAAAACGAATACCGAGGTCCATGTTCATACCTATGTCGAATTTTTCCAGACAAAATGATGCTGGAGAAATAGTTGCAGCAATAGCACCGCTGGCTATTGATACTACATAAATACATAAATAAAAAATTTGTTTCATAGTTTTTTGTCCTTTTTCTGAGCTATAGTCCATCGTTTTACTCTCCAAGATTCTCTGTCTTATAAAAGGTGTATCCCTCATAATAATAACTTGCGTCAATACCTTTTATAGAAACTGACTGGTCATTTACTTTGATAAATATTTGAATTTATTGATCCCTAAAAACCGATATAATCAGGATAAAGATTATGGATTAACAAAAAGCTGCTTTACAAGATCAATCATTTGTGATAATTTTTTACTTTTTAATAAATAATGACTTGCTTTTTATCATCTGTTTCTCTTATAGGCAAGGCTTGCTTAGAAAAATATTCCAGTCAGTATAGCACATTTTTTGAAAGTTAGTCAGGAAAGCTCTAAAAATAAATTCCTTTTCTTAAATTGGACGTATCCATCTGAATTTTTGAAATTTTAAATTTTTTTTTTACTGATTTGTCAGCCAAAGGTTTTAGATCGCTACCAAAAGTATGCATCGGGCGCATTCTAAAAAAGGGGGCATTTTTTTGCCCTGAAAGGGCTATACATACCAGCCCAGGGCAACGCCCTGGGTAATACATTAAAATGATTTGAGCCCGGAAAGGGCGACACATAAAAGAACAATAATTA
>Ga0272440_1003202_pt1 | contig 12324 bp, 6 predicted proteins | sample SSMMMBAug17_FD_192440 | JGI IMG/M metagenome (GOLD analysis project Ga0272440, IMG submission 192440) | Marine sediment archaeal communities from Little Sippewissett salt marsh, Falmouth, MA, United States - SSM-MMB-Aug17 | ecosystem: Environmental > Aquatic > Marine > Wetlands > Sediment ... | reverse complement strand
GTTGTGATGCCATAATGCGTGTTTTGATTGTTGTGGCCCGGCTATGATCTTTAACCAGGCCTTTTATATCCACGCCAGCATCCTCGAACATTTGTTTCAAACGTTTTCCATTATCGCCAGGGCCATAGGTGCTGACAATGGTTACTTTAACATCCAAAGCTGCGAGATTATTGACCACATTGCCGGCACCACCCAGGGTCGCATTGTCTTTCTTGACAGCAACAACTGGCACTGGCGCTTCTGGTGAAATTCTTTCAACGGTGCCCCACACATACTCATCAATCATACAATCGCCAATGACGAGAATATGACAATCTGAAAACCCTTTGATCCACTGGTTCATATACATTTATTCCTTAAAAACAAGTTTACCACCCAAATGACCGGCAATCCCCGCAGCTGCAAGCATGATGAGATGAAAGAATACATACAGCAATGAAATATCTCCTGTTGATTGCGTTATATCTGAATCAACGAAACCCCATAGCGCCAGAATAACTGACATTGCAAAAACAACACCTCCACAGACCAGTTTGGTCACAAATAAATCTGTGTAAGTGCCACCATAACGTTTTTGCCATTCAATATAACCGGTGAGTAAGACAACAGGCATAGCCAACATAACAAAAACCGTATTATAAAATGCAGCGAGAGCCAAGGTCCCCGCACCAAAAATGGCAGTCATAAAAACAAATATAAATGCCACAGGTATGACGCCGTTGGGCACATGCACACTGATTGGATGTAAATGATGGGTAATCACATGTTCTTCAAGTAACTGATATACCTTCATCTGAAAGCTATCACTATCCTGTGTACTGGTATTTGGTGGTGCATCTTCTTGTGGTGACGATGAGTCGGTTTCAGCACGGACAAATTTTGATTGATCTGCCCCACAAACCGGACAGTTTTCTGGCGGTTCTGCCCCTTTGTGAACGTACTTGCAGACTGTGCATTCCAACTGGATATCATCCCCTTGCTGTTTGGGGATTTCATTTTCGATTTCAACGAAATCTGACTGCGATGCGCCGCACACCGGACATTTATCCGGTGGGGTATCCCCGCTATGATCGTAAGCACAAACTTTACATTTCCATTTTTTCATAGATTGCTCCTTTTGTTTAATGGATAATTCATTTTTTATATCAATATTGTGTTTAGAAATCAAGGGTGAGTATTATTATCGTTCAATTATGTTTTTTCATGGCATAATTATTGCCTTAGTTGCCTTCTCGTTCCCACGCAATGCGTGGGAACGAGAAGGCAAAGCTAATAATAATTATTGACTTTTTACAAATTTTGATATTGTCGTATTTTGGTTCCGATACTGTTCCGGTAGTTTACTGATCGATATTATTTTCTTGGCATCGTATAGCGTATATTCTTCCCTTCCCCAACACGAATAATTAATTCTTTTTGAAGCATCTCCCTCAGGATTTGTCTTGCCCGAGCTTCTTTAATTTGCAGCAAATTTCCTACCTCTCTGGATACAATATATGGATTGCTTTTTAACCAATCGATAATGATTGATTCTGATTCCGATAGCTTTCCGATAGTATCCCCTTTTATGCTTAACTCTTTTTCATAACTAAGGTTATCTCTTTCCGATACTGTTCCAAAATCATTCCGATACGATTCCGATAGTTTTTTAGCATTGACCGTGTTTTTTCGATATAAAATGACCTCTACAGAATCACCCATTTCTTTAATTATGGGTTCTTGTAATCCTTGTTCAAGACAGGTGGTTTTGATTCTTTTGATGCCTGTCCCCCACTGTTCAATATAATTCAAAGATTTGAATATTCGGGCGAGGACTTTGTTTCTGATTTCAGAACGGCCGTTCACGATATCCAGTTCAGTCAGCGTCGATGGAAAACCACCTGGGGATACAATGCGAACCTGATGATCATATATGCTGACTTTGATATCTCGTCCCTGGTTGCTGTAATCACGATGAACAATTGCGTTGAGTAAGGCTTCACGAATAGCAGGCATAGGAATTTCATAGGTGTCTTTTCGTTGAAGTCCATTAATTTCACTGCTGAGATGAATATGATTTTGGATAAATGCCTCTGTTTCTTTTAACTGAACAAAGAGATTGCCAGTAAATTCTTTTTTATCAATAAAAATATCTGTTGTTTTGCCCTTGAACCGGCTGCACTTCATACAAACATGCTCAAACACCCCTAAAAGAATTAGCAGGCCATTTGAGGGATATTGTCTGCCATGATCAATCCGAAGCAATTTTAGATTCAGCATCATTTCCATGGACAATTCTTTATTCATGCGTACAAATTCGTTTTCCAATGGCGAAAGGTCCAATGACTTGACAGAATGATCATAATAGATGTCTTCATCAAAACAGATATTGCGGCGTTGTCGTTCGATTTCCAAAATATTTTCAAATGCGGCCTTTCGATTGGTTGCACCCACACGAATATAGGTGCCCTCATTCTTACCTTTTTTTCGCACGTAGTATGGTTTCAGGTTGCCAGGAAAGACTTCGACCACAAGCAGCAATTTGCCTTCGATATTGGTAGCATATATTTCAGGAATGATATTCGGATAACAAACATCGTAAATAATGGAGGCGATTTTGTCTTGAATATCAAATAGTCTATCTTCATCAATGCCCACAGGAATGGATTGATCATTGACTCCAATGATCAGTTTGCCACCTGCGCCATTGGCAAATGCAATGACAGTTTTTGCAATGGCAATATTTTGGGGCATTTGTTCTTTAAATTCCAAGGTCTTACTTTCACCTTGATGTATTTCTTCAAGCAGACGCATGATTGATCTCTTTAAACCTCAATATCAATTTCAGTCATTAGCTCTAAAAAGACCTGATTTGCTGAATAAAAATCAAAATTTTGAATATGCTCCATCATTTTCCGATACTCCTTCCGCCAGCCGCAGGCAACAAAGACAGCTTCCATTGATCCCGCCAAATCTGGAATTTCAATTGGATCTGCATCTTCCAAAACCTGATGCAGTTTTTTCAAATCAGGTAATGATTCTTGAATAACTGCTGATTTATCCACTGGATCATCAACAACATTGGATTTATTCGCTTCTTGTGGAGCGTTGTCAGAGTCAGAGATATCTGAATCGTGGTCTGTTTTGGAGGAGGCGCTGATATTCGCTTTTTGAATGGACATTTCGACTGCTTCTGATGGAAAATCTGGCAGGGTCACTATATAGTTGACTGTGTCATTCAAGACCTGTTCTAGGGTTTCGATTAATTGAGGCAATATATTCGTTTGTTTTTCTTTGAGTGCTCTTTCCAGGTTTAAAACCGCTTCATGCAGTGGATATGCAGAAAGATTGCCGGCAGCCCCTTTGAAGCTATGTACTTCTCGAATAGCAAGCTCATAATCATTTTCAACGAGATCTTTAATTTTTGGAGTAAAATTCTGATAAGTTGTACAAAAATATTGCAGTAGTTCCATAAACACGCTGCGATTTCCACCCAGTCGATCCAGACCTTCATCCATTTTGATCCATTGCTCTGTCACATCAGAATCTTCTGTTTTTTCTGTTTTATCAGACTTGATTTCAGGAGATTCTTCAACATCTGTTCGTATTTGTTCGTTGGCGTGCGGTATTTCAATCTCTTTTTGAGTATGTTTAATGACTGATTTTTTATCAGGTTGGATTTCAGGTGCTTTTTCAACTACTATATCAGGTGTGATTTCAGGAGATTCTTCAACGTCTGTTCGCATTTGTTCTTTGGCGTGCGGTATTTCAATCTCCTTTTGCGTATGTTTAATTGCTGGAGGTGCTTGGACTGCTGGTGACGTTTCAATTAATGCTGGTTCTTTTTCAACCGGTTCTGGGATTATGACAGTATGGCCTGATTGTTCTGAATTTTTATGAATCCACTTATCAATGACTGCAAAGAGCTGGTCCCGATTGATGGGTTTGGTGATATAATCGTTCATGCCGGCTTCAATACATAACTCACGATCCCCTTTCATGGCATGGGCGGTCATGGCAATGATGGGCAACGATTCATAACCAGGCATTTTTCTGATATTACGTGTGGCTTCATAACCATCAACTTTAGGCATCTGGATATCCATCAATATGAGTTGGTAATGACCAGATGTCACAGCCTCTATTGCTTCTTGGCCGTTATTGGCAACATCCACAGAAAAATTTTCATTACGGAGAATTTCTAAAGCCACACGTTGATTAAAAAAATTGTCTTCTACTAACAGAATTCGCAGGCCGTTTGAGTCAGTAACAGACGACTGAACAAATGTCTGCTTGGCGGAAGTTTGTGTTGCTTGTACCGATTTTGTGTGAAGCAACAAAGTCATAATGGTATCAAACATGATGGACTGCTTTAAGGGTTTATGAATAAAGGCATCAATCCACAAACGTTCCTCTGCTGATATTTCATTTTCATGGCCAAAAGCGCTCATCAGAATAATTGGAATCGTGTTATAATCATTACTGTTTTTTAAATGTCTAGCGGTTTCAATACCATTGATACCGGGCATGAAGTAATCGATGATAAACAAAACAGGAGTGGGAATGGAGGTTGTTGGATCATTTAAAATAGATAAGGCATCTGCGCCCGATCTTGCCAGATGGGTTTTAAAACCAAAAAATTCAAGGACTTCTTTTGTTACCTTTAGGCTATTATCGTTATCATCAACGACCAATATTAGACTATCGTTAAATTTTTCTGGAATATCAAATCTCTTTCGAGCTGAATCCGAATGACGACCAAATCTGGCAGTAAATGCAAATGTGCTGCCTTTTTCAAGCTCACTTTCCACAGTAATTTCACCATCCATCATGGATACCAGTTGCTTGCAAATCGTCAACCCCAGTCCGGTTCCGCCATATTTTCGGGTCATGGATTCATCGGCCTGTGTAAAAGCTGAAAATAACTTTTTGGTTACCTTTTTTGGAATGCCAATGCCTGAATCTTTTATGGAAAATTTTAACAGGGCATGACTTTGACTCAATTCCTCAGGTTCTATGTATAAAAAGATTTCTCCTTTTTCTGTAAATTTGACTGCATTGGACATCAGGTTGACAATCACCTGACGCAACCGAGCCGGATCCCCCACCAATGCATTGGGAGTGTTGTTCATCACAGAAATAATCAATTCAATATTTTTTTGTGCGGCTTTTTCTCGAAATAGATCAGTAATTTCATCAATCGTCTCTTTGAGATAAAAGTTGGTTTGCTCCATATCCAACTTACCCGCATCAATCTTGGAAAAATCCAGGATATCATTAATGAGTTTCAGCAAAGAATGGGCAGATGTATTGATAATTTGCTGATACTCACGTTGACGATCACTTAATTTGGTTGTAATCAATAAATCCGACATACCAATAATGGCATTCATTGGTGTTCGAATTTCATGACTCATATTGGCCAAAAAATCAGACTTGGCTTGTGCAGCTACCTCAGCAGCTTCTTTGGCTTTAACAAGGTCACGTTCATGGGCAGCAAAGACCTTGACAGAAATATAGGCAATCAGGCCCGATAAAAACAAACTGACTGCACAAACAGCAATCAAGACAGAGTTGCCGGTTGTCTTACCCGTTTTCATATTGACTTGAAGGTTGGACACATCGTTCTGAACTTTTTCCACCAATCGATTAATAGCACCCGTCAAACGACTGGTTATTTCTCGATTATTTTTCATGAGCGTTATATTGCTGTTCCGAAGTGCAATTTCTTTTTGACGAATATAAAAAATAGATGATTTGCCATCACCATAAGCAAGTATCCGAGATTTAATGGTTGCGACATTTTCTGCCAAAATAGGATTTCTTTGTGCCAATGCACTCTTCTGAAAGGTATCTGCTGCTTGTTGAAATGTACTTTTTGAACGTTGATAAAGAGTTTCAATATTGGAGAGTTGATCCATTTGATAAACATCCATCGCCGCATTGAACAGACTGATTAACAAGTTCCCTTCAGCTTTGATATTCAAGGCATATCCCAGGTCTTTCACTGTACCATTCATTAATTCATCAATTGCTGAAGTGAATTCTTTTCGCGCTTTTTTGCCAAAGCTATCAATATTTTCTTTTTTAATTGAAATCAGGTGTTTAAGATGATGTAAGTACTGATCCAATGTATGAACAGAAGCCAGCCAATACTGTTTTTGAGCAGTCAACGATCTTGACTCTGCATTTGCGGTCATTTGCTCTAGAAATAACTTCATAATTGCTGTGGTCTCAGTATAAGCTTCAGGTGAGATCGTTGTTTTGACTTGATCCAGTTTTATTTGAGAATCATCTAACCAGGTAGAAATATGACTGAGTGATGACTCATGAGCGCTGTTTTGAATGAGAGAATCGTAATACTTTTTACCTTGATAATACATATCATGAAGAAGGACTAATGGATCGACCGAACTGTCAAGTAACTTTTTGACCATTCCGGCATTTTTTCGTGCAGTTCGATGGCTGAAAAGGTTTGCCAAGGATTTTGCCCCATAAATGGTAGGAGTGATTGTATCTACCAGATCGTTTTGAAGTTTCAATATGCCTTGCTTTTGATTATTGACTTGAGCTGTGAGATCAATTCGTTTCAGTGTGGCATCTTTGATTTCAGAAAGGGTTCGGGTCATTTCTGAACTGGAGAATTTAATATTGGAAACCATTTTTTCAACAGAACGTGAAACCAGGAGTTGTAAATTGTAATCAATGTCATTAATTAAGAGGTCCATTCGTTCCGAGGTTTCCCTAAGCTGTGAAACATTTTCAGATGATGCCAGAACCGGTGCAATGGCTGTCAACAATGCGCTTCGTTCGGACAAGCGCATTGCTGCCAACATCTCAGGGATTGACTTTCCCACAGTACTGTCCATCACCTGTCCAAAACGATTAAACGAATAAATTGAAAACGCTGTAGAGAACAATACCAACAACCAAATACATAAAAAAGATATGTACAAGCGCGATAAATAATTTTTAAACCATTTCATAATTATAAACTTACTTTTTTATTAAATCGTTCTTTTTAAGTATCTCACGTGCATTTGTTTTATCAATCACCATTGTAGGCAGCGATATGCGTTTAGGCACTTTTTCACCCTTCAGTATTTTCATCGCCTGGCGAATTCCCTCATCCCCGGGGGTTTTATACAAAAATGTGGCAGTCAATATGCCATCATAAACCCACCGAACCCCTTCCATTGGGATGCCATCAATACCAAAAAACCGAATGGATTTCTGAATACCAGCATCTTGAGCCGCCATATAAGCCCCAAAAGCCATTGGATCGTTATGGGCATAGACCACATCGATTTTTGGAAATGTATCAATGGCATTGGCCATAATTTCATAGGCCTTATCCTGTTTCCAGTCGCCATCCTTTCCTTTGCCAAGCAGTTTTATGCCAGACTCCTTCTGAACAATTTCATAAAAACCATTATGGCGATCATGTGCAGGTGTAGAACGTTTCCCTCCCCAGATTTCCAGAATATTCCCTTTGGCCTTCCCTTTACCGCCCATTAACTTGACAATGTATTCACCAGCAGCTCTACCAATTTTGTGATTATCGCCGCCAATAAACTGAGTGTAATGATCATTGGCAATATCACGATCCAATACAATCACCGGAATGTTCGCTCTATAGGCTTTGTTAATAACGGCTGACGGTTCTTTGGCGGTTTTGGGTGAAATTAAAATGGCATCAACTTTCATCCGAATAAAATCATCAACATCAGCAACCTGTTTGTGAATATTGTCCTGACCATTTCGAACAATCAGTTTTAAATTGGAATATTTGGCTGCTTCATCGCGCAACTCCTTGTTAAACAGAATTCGCCAAGGTTCAGTAGTAGTAGCCTGTGAAAAGCCAATTAAAAACTGTTTGGTCTCTGCTGCATTGGCTGCTATATAAAAACTCAAGCAGAATACAAACATGAAAAATAATACATGAAAAATTTTTGACATTATTGTTCTCCTTCCAAGTTTGTTCCAAGGTTTGGCATTCAATATTTAGTTCATTTGCTTTTGGCATATAAAAGAAAAAAAAATCAATTCCATTCATCTTGGTCCAGGCATCAATGTTGGTAAAATGCGTATAGCGATATGGGTTAATCACAATAAAGTGACAGATTTGAAAAGTCAAGGAGTTATTCCATTTCATTCATTTATGGCTGTAGTGCCCAGACAGCTTTCATCTTGTCTAAATTTAAATCAATCAAATTTCCATGTTTTCCTCTAATTTGAAATGCATTGGAATCAAGCACAATACCAATACGATTACAGGCATGATCTTTCATGATCGATTCAAATTTTTTCTGATTTTCAGGGGCAATCGTTACAATAAAGCGTCCAGCAGATTCAGAGAACAAACGTTTGTCATCCGGTAAAGTATCCTCGCAGTTCATTTTTGGGATATCCACTTGTGCCCCCAAATGCCCAGCCATTGCGCACATTGCCAAATGCACACCAAACCCACCGCGATATACGCCATGAGCAGAGGATACCAGTCTCTGCGCAATACATTTTGCCAATGACTTGTACATGGAAAAGTTGATTTGTGGCCTAACAACAGGAACATTGCAGCCGGTATAATGAAAATGCGCGTAATATTCTGATGCACCGGCTTCATCAAAGGTTTTTCCTAAAATATAGATAAAATCCCCCGCATTTTTGAAATCAAGGGTCACGCACTTACAGATATCCGAAATCCGACCAACAGCTGAAAACTGAAGCGTCTCAAGAGCAGAAACTTTGTGAAATTCACCATATTTACCCATTAAATGACCATCAACATACATGCTATCCTTTCCTGACAGTAGTGGAATTTCATAATTCAAACATAATTCTTTCAATGCCTGACAAGATCTGACCAGTTGTGCAGCCTTAAACTTGCCATCCGGATTCTCTGTTGGATGATATTGAATACTTGGCCAACAATAATTATCAACACCACCAATATGGTCGGGATTAACACCAATTGCGATTAAGCGTCGAACTGATTCATCGATGACACAGGAAGTCATATGGTAGGCATCAATTTTAGAATACATAGGAAGTATGGCCTGAGCAAATGCCAATCCAGTAGTTTTTCCAAGAACTGGACAGATCACCGCAGCATCTGAGGGGATATCTCGATTCTTACCAATTAATGGTTTAATCACACTGGTTCCCTGTACCTCGTGGTCGTACTGCCGTGCAATCCATTCTTTAGAGCAGATATTGGGTCGACCAATTATATCCAGAAACAGCTGATTCATGTCTTTCGGCGCTTGAATGACCGGTTCATAAAGTCCGCGCATTGATGGTGGGGTCCATTCGGCTTCAAATGTCCAGCCTGGAAAGCCGGCAGATAGCAGATCCATATCAACATAAGCACAGGTCTGATTCTTATACAAAATATGAAGTTTGCCACTGTTGGTATATTCACCAATTACTGTAGATTCTACAGCATGTTGTTTTGACAAATCCATGAATGCATCAATATTTTCAGGTGAAACCGCAACTGTCATTCGCTCTTGAGATTCTGAAATCCAGATTTCCCATTGATCAAGACCTTCATATTTTAGCGGAACCTTATCAAGGTATACCCGACAGCCATTGGAAAATCGAGCGGATTCACCAATGGATGATGACAAGCCGCCGCCGCCATTATCAGTGATAAATGTAATCAGATCTGCATCACGCGCTTCTAGTAAAAAGTCGTGCATTTTTTTCTGTGTGTAGGGATCCCCAATCTGTACATGACCGGCAGGTGTATTTTCCGAAAAAACCTCAGATGATGCTGTCACGCCATGAATACCATCTTTGCCCACGCGACCGCCGCACATGATAATCAAATCATCATTATTTGTCGTCTTGGTTTCAGAGGGATTTCCTTTGATTGTGGCGGGCATGATTCCCAGAGCAGTAACAAAAACCAAGCATTTCCCCATGTAACCTTGATCAAATGTGACTTGTCCAAATGATGTCGGTACACCGCTTTTGTTACCACCATCGCGAACGCCCTCGATAATACCATCCAATAAACGACGCGGATGAAGCTTTGGTTTAAGCGGCCCCTTATAATTGCGATGCCCCACACAGAAACCATAAGCACCCATGATTAATTTGGCCCCTTTCCCAGTTCCCAAAGGATCTCGATAGACGCCAACAATACCTGTTAACGATCCGCCATAAGCTTCCATATTCGATGGTGAATTATGGGTTTCACCAGTGATCACATAATAATGATCTTCATCTAATCGCCCAACACCCGCATTGTCCCATAAAACCGAAACCACCCAATCCTTCTTTTTTTGAATCGCCAGCGTGGGCGCCTCAATATAGGTTTTAAACAAATTATCAATGCATTGTTTTTGACCGGTTTCAATATTTGTATAATGAAACTGGCCGCGAAATGTATTATGATTACAATGATCGCTTCGGGCTTGTGAAATATATTCCAGTTCAATATCTGTTGGGTCTGACAGTTGTACAGTTTTCCGCTCTTGCAGAACACTGGGTCGTAAAAAGTATTGTCGGATTACCGGAATATCGCTGTCCTGAAGCGCCAGGTTTCGTTCCTGACTCAGCACTTTTAAACGCTCATCACTTTCAACATTTAGCGCTGTAAGCGTTGGTGAATGTTTCAGATCAACACGCGGAATAATAAAACCAATGCCGATTTCAGGATTCCAGTCTTTCCAACTGAAAATCCGCCATTGCTGAATGATATCATTGGCCAAAAGCTCCTTTGCAATGATTTTAACCTGATCATGATTTAAATCTTTGCCCGTCAAACAATATCGCTTGGATGTATAAACCGCCTCACCCTTTTCAAATGCGATATCCAGCAAATCCTGAATCGCTTCAACAGCTGTACTTCCTGGGTTATCTCGAACCCCTGGCCGATATCCCACCCATATACACCAATCAAAATGAACATTGAGCGGCTTTGTATTGGATATCTGTGTGACAGGATGGGTAAAAATTTCAGATTGAATCCGATACAATTGGTCCGACATCAACGATTTATCAATGGTGACAATTGATACTGTGCGGGCAGAGTTAATAGAATAGTTGAAATAGCGCTGCGCTTTGTCTACAAGGACATTGCCTTCAGCATCGGTAATCGACGGCTTGTATGTTATCTCTATTCTTGATGGCATAATATTCTTCTTTTTTATTAATATGTTAGGAAATTTTGTACTGTAGAGACGTAGTAAATCTCAACACGACATTATTTTCCTGTATGAACAAAAAAAACGATTATGTTATTTTCATTGATTTTTCCGAAAGAATTATTTAAGTACCAGATTTAGATAAAATTGTCTAAGGATATCTTTAGTATGGATAGCAAATTAATAAACAAAATTTATCAGTTATTGACTCAGAATGAACGTATGATGCCATCACAGATAAACAAGGAACTCTCTCATATCGCATCGCGACGTGAAGTCTCTCAAACAATTAAGCAGCTGGTATGTCTTGATAGACTTGTATGCACAAATGAATTGGGCACCACCTTTGTCCGACTATCCAGCAACAATGCTTTAAAAGTTTCAGACAGAATCGTGGTAATTCCTGCAAACAAATCATTTGAGGATAGTCAGTCTATTGTTATCAAGCTTTCATCTGGCAATGCTTTTGGAAATGGGCAACATCCCACGACATGCCTATCACTGCAATTACTTGATACCTTATTATGCAACATACAGACCGACTCTATCCAAGCAGCGCTGGACATTGGTACCGGTACAGGTATTTTGGCAATTGCTGCAGCAAAATTAGGCATAAAAACTGTTTTAGCAACAGATCGCGACCCGGTAGCGGTTTTCGAAGCGCGAACCAATTCAGCCATCAATCAGCTCAAATCACAAATTACAGTTATTCAAAGCGAACGTTTTCCAGACGATTCATTTCATTTAATTATGGCCAACCTGAGACTGCCAACTCTGATATCATTAATAAAAAAAATTCAATACCATATTGCGACACCTGGATATCTCGTATGCTCTGGTTACACATCTGATGAAATGAATGTACTGCTTCCTGAGTTTGAAAATAAAAAATTTCACTGTCTGAAGCATCAAATTTTGGGTAGATGGGCTGGCGGAATTTTTAGTCAATAATATGAGTGTAGCCAAAATTGCTGGTGAATAAAATTCGCTTGCCATAAAGTCGGATATATTTTCTTAGTCCTGAACAAAAATAAGGAATTCTAAAATAATAACATCCCCATTTTTATCGGATCATAATTGCATGCAAGATCGTGAAGAGACGTAGCATGCTACGTCTCTACGGCACGAAAACCTCAATACGAACATTTAAAATGGGGAACTTATTTTTCGAAAGTTCCTAAGGTCTTTTTTG
>Ga0272440_1003201_pt1 | contig 12326 bp, 21 predicted proteins | sample SSMMMBAug17_FD_192440 | JGI IMG/M metagenome (GOLD analysis project Ga0272440, IMG submission 192440) | Marine sediment archaeal communities from Little Sippewissett salt marsh, Falmouth, MA, United States - SSM-MMB-Aug17 | ecosystem: Environmental > Aquatic > Marine > Wetlands > Sediment ... | reverse complement strand
ATGGTTTAGCTGGTGTTAATGACTGGCTTGGAAAAGTTAAAGTTGGAATTGAAGCAGGATTAAGTTTTAATAATGCCGTTGAAGCAGCAAAAGGTGATTTAAATATTATAAGAGATGAAACTAAAAGCTTATCTGAAGATATATCAACTTACTTTGATGAGTCTTTTGGAAAAGGTTTAACAGATACTTTACTGGAAGGAAGTGCTTCATTCACTGATTTTGCTGATAGTATCCTAAGAGATATTGCTAGAATAATTATTCAAAAAAATATTAGTGATCCTTTAGGTAGCTCATTAAGTGGTTTTATTGACGGAATGTTTATCTCATCATCAGCTGAAATTGGAGGATTATCTTCTTTAGGAAGTTTAACAGCATCAGGATTGGCTCAAGGTGGTGTATTTAGTGAAAAAAGATTCGCAAGTGGTGGAGTAGTAACAAGACCAACAAGATTTGCAAATGGTGCTTTAGTAGCTGAACGAAACAGAGCAGAAGGTATTTTACCACTAGAGAGAACAGCAAGTGGAGACTTAGGTGTTAAGGCTAACATATCATCGCCACAAGCACAAACAAAAGCTGAAATAAATTTTAATGTACAAGCTATTGACTCAAACTCATTTAATTCTTATTTAGTTAATAATAAAAAGACAATTGAACAGATAATCAACTCTTCTTTAACTACCAATGGAAGTGTGAGAAGAACAATTAAACAAGTAGGTTAAAATGACTGACTTAACAAACTTAGTATTATCCAATAACAGCTCTTATACCGTTGAAGAGTGGGTTAAGCAAGGTGGTGCTTTTAATTTTGACTCAGGATTAGAGCAAAGGGTACTTGGTGCTTCAATTCCTGCTATTCAATTAACTATTGACTATGCTCCTATGTTTTGGGAAGACTTTGAACAGTTGAGAGCAGCATATCAAACTAATCACTCTAATACATTTATTGTAAATTTAGATGATACTACTATTGATAAAAGAGCTCAACTTATGGGAGTTGATGCTTCGGTGTGGACTTTTAAAGAGTTCGAATTCGAAACGGTTGGAGGTGATAGTGATTTGTTTGTGGGTAAGATAACACTTTTAACTTCTGTGTTCTTTAACTTCGCAGCTTATCAAGATTTATTTGCTCAAAGTTCATCTTATACGCCTTCAACATCAACAGATCAAACATTTATAAATATATTGGATGACGTCCCTCCTGCTAAAGCAAGTTTGAAATTCAATAACAATGCTTTATTTTCTCAAATTGGTGAATCAGTTAGACATATTAAAAATAAAGGCGGTTTGAAGAGATATTGGACTTTGTCGTGGCTACTTAAAGAGTCTGAATTTTTAAAACTAATAACTTTTTATAGAAAAAAATCTGGAATTATGGGAACTTTTGGTTTTCCTGCGTATGGTTACAATTTAAACAAAACTCCAGCATATGTTGTAGATGATTATATAGTTGATCAAGATGATTATATTTTATTTTATGATGGAATTGATGGAACTAACTTAGCAAGATTTGTAAATGATTCATTTAACTACCAAAAGAGAACTGATGGATTTTTTCAAGTTGAAGCTGATTTTATTGAGGTGAAAAGATGAAAAGCATAACTAACAATGCAAGAGAAGATGAACAAGTAAGTTTATTACATTTATTTGAATTTGATATGTATGATTTTGAAAATAACTTTGTAGAGACTTTACGCTTTACAGATCACGATATTTTTGTGAATGATGGTACAAATGAATACACGCCTTTATCCATAACTTTTGATAGATTAAATGAAGATGCTTCAATGCAATCTGATAGTATCAATATTTCCCTTGATAATGTTTCGGGTGCTATTACCGCAAAAGCTTTAGCAAGTGAATGGCGAAATAATAAAGCGATAATTAGAAGAGTGGTTTATCGACCGGCAAGTGAAACAGATAACTTAATAATTGATCCAAGCGACTTTTCAACTGAGTACAACTTAACAAATATTTCAATAGTTTCAGATGATAATATAGCTCCAGATGGAACTTTAACAGCAAGTAAATTAGCACCAGACACAAATAATGATTTTCACTTAATACAACAATTTAATACAGAACTAGACACAACTAAAGCTTACACTTTTTCTATATACGTTAAACAATCAACAAATACAAATATAATACCTCGTTTAACAATTAATTCAGATACTGTTTCAAATAATTTTGAAGCTCTCTTTGATATAGAAACAAAAACTTTTTTATTGCAATCTGAAAGCGGGGCAGGCGATTTAATTAATGCAGACTATGAAGAATTAGAGAATGGTTGGTTTAGAGTCTGGATAACTGGAATACCAAATTCACAAGAAGATGAAACAGAACTCAGAAGAGCAAGAATGATGTTTTATGATAAAGAAACAGAAAGTTATGTTTTTTCAGGCTCAGAAGGTGACGAGCTTTACACGTGGGGCTGGTTACTAGAACAGGCTGACTATCCAACAGACTTGATGGCTTACGAATATGGTATAGGTGGCAATTTAGATACTTATCCAAAACTAAACCTAACAAGTCTTTCAAAAGATAACTTTATTTTGTTCGAAGGGATTATTGATAGCTTCAACGCTACCGAGAATACACTAAGTGGAAACTTAACGACTCTCTTTACAAATTGGAATAAAAAATATCCAGAGAGAACATTTAACCAAGATGAATTTGTATCTATAATCGAAACAATGACCGATGAAATCTTATGGGGGCGAACGTGATTAATTGCTTTACATTTACATATAAATATTTAAAAAATAACGGGGTTTATGTGCCAAAACAGTGGAAACAATATACACAAAAAGATATGAAAAGATTTATATTAGATTATCAATATTTCTTAAACAATAGAATTCATTATGATTTCTTTGAATCATTTTGCGAATATGTAAACGAAGCCCAAGAAAATGATATTATTATAGATGATTTTGGAGTGGGTGTAGCTATTAACAAATTCAAATATATCACTATAAAAGAGAAAAATAGTAAATCTTTTTTATACGATATTGAAAAACATCAAAAAATACTAAGGGTTAAAAATGGGTAAAATTGGTCAAACGCTTGCGGTAATAGGGCTTAGTTTAATTGCGGGTCCGATTGCAGGTACATTAGTTGGAGCTACTTCTGGTTTAGCTTTTAATCTTGTAAGAGCTGGAATTGTTTCAATTTTGGGTAGTGCTGTAAGTAGTGCCATTGCGGACTCTCCTCCTACCGAAAGCTATGCAGGTACTAAACTACAAAACAATAAAAGTAATACTAACGTTGTACCAGAGAATTATGGTCAAAATCGAGTTGGAGGGAATGTAATTTGGCAAGGAACGAGAAATACAGATAACAAAGACCTTTATCAAATTATTGTATTGGGTACTGGTGGAATTGAGTCAATAGATGAATATTATGCTAATAATGAAATATTAAATTTAGTTGGATCAAATGGAGTCTACAACTCAAGTGATAATTTTATTCAAATTTTAGGATACACTGAAAAGCCAACAACAATAAACGCCCCAACTGGTTCAAGTGGCACTATTGATAGTTTAGATAATCTTTTCTCACCTTTAGTGTTTGATGATATTGTGCCAGATAATTTATCTTTTTTAGTAGTAAGACAAGTTTATAGTGCTACTGATAATCCTCAAGTAAAAACTATTACTGCTACAATTTCAGGAAATAAAGTAAGAACTATAACAGACAGCTCAACAATTTCAGCTACTAAAACTTATTCAAATAATCCTGCTGAAATAGTCTTAGAGTTATTATTAGAAGCTTTAAGCATATCAGAGTCAAATATTGATATTCCATCTTTTTACAATGCAAAGACAAAATGTGTTACTTATGGTTACACTTGTAATATTAGTTTTAATAGTCCAGCAAACATTCAATCATTATTAACAGAAGTTTTATCAACGTTTAGAGGTCAATTAGTTCATTCTCAAAATGTTTGGAAGTTAAAAATGGATGAGTCTGAACGAAGCATAGATATAGCATTAACAGAAGATGATATCGTAAACAATTCTTTAAATCTTTCAATGAAGGGCTTTCAAGAAATAGCAAATAAAATTGAAACTACTTACATTAATCCAGATGATGAGTGGTTAAGTGCTGTTGTAAGCTCTGAAGATACTGACTTAGTAGCAATAGACGGACAAGAGATAACTTTAGGGCTACAAATCAAAGGCGTAACAAATACAACCCAAGCTGAAAAATTATCACAAATAACACTTAATACAATGAGATATTCAGAAAATCTTTCAGGCGTAAGAATAAAACAAACTCCACTTGTGATATCTTGTGTACTAAGTTTAAAAAATGCTAATATAGAAGTTGGAGATCTAATCTCTTTAGAACATTCTTTGTTAGATAGATTAAGAAAATTTATCATATTAAGTATTGAAACAGATCAATCAGGTGCTTTGACTATAACAGCAAGGGAACATTGCGAGACTCACTTCAAGGACGAAGAGGGTGCTTACATCATATAAAGGAATAAAATGGCAACAATAGTAACGCGAAGCGGTAAAGGTTCAGCATTAACACATAATGAAATGGATGCTAACTTTACTAACTTAAACAACGACAAACCAGATAGCACTGATTTTAGAACAATAAATGGCACATCAATAATCGGTGAAGGTGATATCACTTTTGAGGTTGAAATAACTGATAGTGTATCAACAACAAGTTCAACAATAGCAGCAAGTGCTACTGCTGTTAAAACGGCTTATGACGCAGCAGTTGCAAACGACCCAATAGAATTGGATTATGGTACACTAAGAATTCATAATCCTGTTCCAGAAGTTTCAACTGGCTCACTTTCTTACACAAAAGTAATAGAATATTATACTAAAGAATCTGGTAACATTTCAATATCTTTTAAATTAAGAAGTGAAGATTCTTCAACTACTGTATATGCAAGAATTTATATTAATGGAGTTGCTGTTGGGACTGAAAGATCAGCATCATCTGGATCAGGTTCAACGTTTACAGAAGATTTTCCAAGCATATCAAGTGGGGATTTTATTCAGCTTTATGCAAAAACATCATCAGGTCTTTCAGGAAGAGATGCGATAGTTAGTGATTTTAAGATAATGTCTAATGTTTTGCCTTATTCAACAATTACATTGCCATAATGTTTCATTTTGTAACAATTTTAGGTATAATTAGAAAAAAAGGATTTTTATGATATTTCAAACAGACGACAACAACAAAGTGATCTTGTGTTTCACACCTAAAGAAGGCGTAACAATTTCGGCTGGAGACTTCACTCCAACATACTCAACAGTTTATAAACTAGCATCAGCGGTTACAATTACACTTGATGATGTAGCAGTTGATTATGAAGCTTTTGATGAAATTTGTTTAATTGAAGGAATAACTTATACATTCTCAGATGATGTAGATGCGCACAGGATGTAACAATGCTTGGTTTTAATAGCCTTAAATTTGGATACATTTCTAAAGTCTTAGCTCAAATACTATACACAACAAATCTTGGTAACTTTAAGTATGATACTTATAATGAAGATAAGTATGGTGAAGAGTTGGTTACTAATGGAGATTTTAGTGATGGAACTACTGGGTGGAGTACAACAAGAGGTGCTTCAGCAAGAGTAGAAGATGGTAAGTATTATTTAAAAAATGGCGACTCTTTAACAACTGGAGCTTCTTTTACAAGCATACAAACAAAAATAGGAAAAATGTATAAAGTAGAGTTAGATACTTGTGATACAAATGATAACACACCATTTTCTTTTCAAGTTAGAACGTCACCTTCATATTCTGGTGATTTACTATATAATATGGGCAATGGTGGAACAGAGGCAGAAAGAAAAGAGTTTACTTTTATAGCAACAACTACAACAACATACCCTCATATGGTTATTTATGGAGGCTCTTTATCTACAACTGAACTTTCATTTGACAACATCTCAGTAAGAGAAGTTATAGCTGAAGAAGGTGATGTTTACATAGACAACAAAGGTTTATCAAATGTTTCTAATGATTTACTTATGTATTCAGGTAGAGGAATAGAATTGACAGGTACACAGTCTGTAACTATTACTGGAGACTATATTACATACTTTGACTTTTCAGATAACCAGTTTCATACTGCAACTACAAGTAAAACTTTTGAAAACATAACAGTAAACAACATACTAACTCACACCACAAACTGGAGTGAAGCAGATAGAATTAAGATAGAAAATAATCCTAATTTAATTGGTAAGTTAGCACTAAGTGAAACAGGTAGTATTGATGAGTTGGATATGGAGCTTGTAGAAGGTGATGGATGGTATCCTTGTATGGAGAAAAGTGGAGATATAATTTATGCTAAAAACTTTGCTAATACTAGACTTGACCAAGCTACTTATGGATTAATAACTCAAAGTGCTAATAGTGTAGGTGATTATGTTGTAGTTGATAAGGAAGAGTTGGTTAATAGTGAAGCTTTAAATTTTACTGGAACGGCTACCTTATCTAATAATGGTGATTATATAAGAGTTGCAAACAACGCAGACGCATACCAGTATGGTACTCAAGGCTTATCTATGGTTCAAGGTCTTAGATATACAGCTAAAATTGAAATAAATATTGGTACTGCTGATATTGCCTTTTACGGTTTTTATGATTTTAACAACAAGTCAGGAAACTTGGATTTTAGGTCAACAACTGATAGTGGAATTTATTATATTGACTTTATTGCTACTGATAATGAAGAATTTATTGTATTGCAAAGTGATGACACAAACGGACATTATGCTGACTTTAAAATATCAGTACAACTAGCAGAAGACACATACAGATGTATAGCAGACGCACCATCAGGTACAAGCTTAACAAACACTACATACTTTGAACCTGTAAGTAGTTATAGTGAAATAGAAAACTACACATCAACAATCAGAACAAACGCTGACTTCCAAAACACTGGACTTCAAACAACAGCATTTATCAAAGACAGTTTAAATGTACCAATATCATATGATGATACAGCATTGAATTGGGATGGTGGTAGTTATGGTGATAGTCAATTCAATCCATCTTTGCAAGATAAGTTTTGGTTTGAAGAGATAGTAGATAACATCATCTATCAACACAACTATGACGGTACAAACTTAACTACCTATACAAACAATGTAGCATCTACACCAACAGCACATACACCAGAAGACGCAAGTTATTTATTTGGTAAAGGTGAATATCCAAAAGTAACGGCTGATGGATACACTGAAACTGTACATAAAAATATAGGTTTCTACACGGGTAGTCAATATGATAAATATAATCAAGGCTCAAGATATATAAAATTACAAGGACTAATATGACGACATCAGAACAACTAAGTGGAAGTAAACAATATCCACAAATAAATCTAATAGCACCATTTGATGCTTTAGAGGTAAAACTACCAATAAAATCTTTTGAAATATTAGACGAAGAGGGTAGTGTGGTAGATTATCAAATTAAAGGTACACCTAAGACATTATCAGGTGGAACACACTTTGTATTGCCTATCGAAGTATATGACCTATATAATACACTTAAGGCTATTAAAGAAACACTTATAGGTGAAGGTTATGTATTAGGTGGTGAAGACTTTAACAATCCAGAACCTAAAGCTTTTTGGCTCTTAGAGTATGGTTTATTATCTGAGTTTTTATCTACTTCTGATTTAAATAAACTACAAGAACCAATAGTAGAAGAAGAGGTATAAAAAATGAAAACATATCAAAGTATAAAAAAAGTTAAAGCAGAGCCAATGGATTATTTTACTGCTCATAAAAATAAATTAATAAGAGATTATGACTACTCAAGAAAAAACCATAGTGGATATAAAGTAGTTTATGAAGATGGTTATGTCTCTTGGAGTCCAAAATCAGTATTTGATTTAGGTTATATAGAAATAGAAGAAGAGGTATAGTATATGGACGGGCATCACGATAGAATTATAAAGATAGAAAAAGAGTTAGCTGTTATGGCTAATACTCAAGCAACTATGGCTTCATCTTTAGAAAAATTAGCTAAAGGTATGGATACTCTTATTGAGTTAAATACTAGCACTAAACTATTAAAACAAGAATGTGATGCTCTTCACGATAGAGTAGACACTGTTGAAAAAGATGTAGATGAAATAAAAGAGATACCAGCAAAGTTATTTATGAGAGCTTTGTATTCAGCAATAGCAATAATTGTTGGTTGGTTCTTAGTAAGGAAGTAATGTGTTAGATGTGTTAGGAAAAATCTTTGGTACTGATAAAGTAATAACCAAAGGACTAGACTTATTAGATGATTTATATACATCAGATGAAGAGGCAATACAAGCTAAAGCAAAAGCAAAAGTAGACTTACTAGGTGCTTATGCTCCATTCAAAGTAGCACAAAGATATTTAGCTATTATGTTTACATTTATGTTTTTATTCATAATGGCGAATGGTGTAGTTGGCTCTCTTTACGGTTGGATAGATATGAATAATGTAAAAGATGCTAAAGAGTTTGCTTCTGATATGTGGTTAGGTGAAATAATGCTTGCTATTGTAGGGTTTTATTTCGGTGGAGGATTTGCTGATAGCATCAAAAGGAAACAAGACAAATGAGTAATAAATTAGTAGAAGATATTAAGCAAGAAGAAGGTTTTAGTGGAACTGTATATCAAGACCACCTTGGATTTGATACCATTGGTTTTGGATGTAAAATGCCAATAGATGAAGATGAAGCTGAACTATTATTGATGCACAGATTAAAGAAAACAATCAACGCTGTTAATAGTAGCTTATATGATTATGATATGAAACCAGAAGCTTGGGATATACTTTATCAAATGGCTTATCAAATGGGAGTATCTGGATTACTTAAATTTAAAAAAATGATTAAATATTTAAAAAAAGAAGACTATAAAAAAGCAAGTGAAGAAATGTTAGACTCTTTGTGGGCAAAGCAAACTCCAAATAGGGCAAACAGATTATCTAATAAAATGGCAAGCTTATGAAATATGTAAAATACAAAATTGATGAAAAAGATATAATTAATGATGAAATTGAAATTGTTGCTTTAGGTGATCTTCACATCGGTGACTCAAACTGCGATTATAAACTATTATATAAACAGATAGAATATATTAATAAAAATGATAATTGTTTTGTTATTGGTATGGGTGACTATTTAAATAACGCGTTAAGATTATCAAAAACAGATGTTTATTCAGCAGTAGCACCACAAAAAGAGTTTCAAGATGCTATTGAAATTTTAGGCAAGATAAAAACTTCTAAATGGATTGCTATGACTACTGGTAATCACGAGCATAGAACTTATAAAGAAGCAGGAATAGATCTAAACAGATTTTTAGCTTATGAATTAGACATAGAGGACATATATCACCCAACAATTAGTGTAATACACTTACAGTTGAAAAATACTGCTTATTGGATACATATACATCACGGTGCAGGGGGTGGATCTACTAAGGGTGGAATATCAAACAAAATGAATAAACTTGGAAACATAATATCAAACACTGATATTGTTTTAATGGGACATACTCATCAACAAATACATTTTACTGAGTCACGATACTTTGTAGATAAGAAACACGATAAAATACACAAACACACTCAGCACTTAATCAACACTGGAAATTGTCTAGGTTATAAAGATGGATATGCCGAAGCAATGATATTAACTCCAACAGCAAAAGGCAATGCTATTCTTAAACTTGGAGATACTCATAAAGCACACGGCGGTAAAAAAATATCTTGTAGATGGACTATTTAGTAGGGAGTTAATCCCTACCAAGCATTTAACTCTAATCAAAATCATACCAACTATCAAAACAGTCTTTATCCATTACAAACTTATTCTTTGTTTTTTTAACTATTCTCAAACCTCTTCTATTCTCAGGTTTTATAAATCTAAATTTCATCGAGATCCTTTTCAACTTTTGGGAAATTTCCAATAATTCTACAAGCATTCATAGTAGACTCAAAGTCTTTTTTTTCCTGCTCATTGAATATTGGTAAGATATCACTTAACCACTTTTTTTCTAACTTTGTTGGTATTGTTGTAGTCTCTATTGCTTCAAGTATTGAGACTAAACCTAGCATCAAATAAGAACAGCTTCCATTGTATCCACTAGAATTTAATTTGAGTGTAGCTCTATATGAATTCGTTCTTAACTCTTTGTAATATGGAAACATAAACTTAGCAACAGATTTTTTTAACTTTTCTACTTTTTTATTTTTATCCTCCAGCCAAGCTTCGTGTAAAAGCCCGATTGAAGAGAATAATAGCTCTTTAGCGACTATATTCATTTTAGTCCTTTAATTGTTTAGCTCTAATAGCAGAGTCTATAATGTCTTCCAAATCAGTTTCTTCATCTTTATGACCTCTAAGACCAACGCAAAGAGCTTTTTTGATTAAGTGCTGCAATGCTGGGTTTTTGACGTCAAATGCTTTTAAGACATCATAAACATCAACAATACAGCTATTACCACATTTACCAACGATCAATCTATCATACTTATTAACTTGAATAAGATCAGCTTCCCTTATATGTTCTTCTGGACTCATTAAAACGGAACCTCTTCATCTTGGTACCCAATTTTAATATCAGAAACTTTTGGTTGTTGTTGTGCCTGATAACCTTGTTGTGGTTGCTGTGGCTTATTATCTAAAAAAACAAAACTATCAACTTTGATCTTAGTCTTATAATTCATCTTCCCATCTTTTTCCCAAGTATCAGTTGAAAGTTTACCTTCAATTAAAACTTTTGAACCTTTGTGGGTATATTGACTAAATGTTTCAGCACCTCTAAAAATAACAAAATCTCCAAAGAAATTTTCTTCTTTCATTTGACCATCTTTTGTTTTGTACTTTTCTGTAACTGCTACTGTGTTAGTTACTACTGCTGTGCCTGATGGTAGAAATTTTAACTCATTGTCTTTCGTTAGATTTCCCTGTAATATTACTTTGTTATAACTCATTTTTTTCCTTTTATCTTAATAATTCAATTACAACATAAGCTAATGCAAATATTGTAAAACCAAAAACAACGACTATTACAGCTTCGCAAATAGCTTTAAAGTGACTCTTCATCTAATCCCTTTAGTGCTAATTTTAATTTTCTTAAATAAAGATACACAGTAGATTCACCGCAATTTACACGCTCAGCAATTTGCTCAATACTTAAGCCTGCTTTTTTTAATTTAGCCATTTCAATCAACTGCTCAGCTGATATTCTTCCCTTGTGGTATCTGACTATTACCTTAGTATCTAATCCCAACAATTTTTTTAACCATTTCATAGATTCCCCTTGCTTATAGTTAATTTTTGTTTGGCTTTTCTTTTGCCAATTTTTTTAATGAACTTTTTTTGAAGCTGAACATCTTTTTCAGCCATTTCTGGCACTTTGATTATATCAATATTAAATTGAAATTTGTTGTTTACTTTTTCCATATATTCCTCCTTTGAATACTAAAAGTATACTCTTATAAAGTTTAAACAAATATTAATTGCTTAATCTTTTTGTCTTTTTTTTCTCTTTTTGGTCTTTGTGTGTTACAACCATTACATAAAGGTCTAAGATTTGATAAAATGTTATTTAATCTATCATTATCAATATGATCTATGTGAACAGAATTCCAAGTTAATTCTTTATTACAAAATTTACATTTGCTGATATTTACATTGTTAGAATAGCAAACAAATCTATGCTCAAATACATATCCTGTTTTATCTGATAGCTCACAATTTGGTTCATATACTTTACAATAACCATTAGGAGTATAAATCTTATATTTTCTAGTAGAAGTTAATTCAAAAGTACCATACCTCATTCTTCTAAAATAATGCTTTTGACAAAGTTTATCAGTTTTGTACATAGCTTCTCTATCACACCCATCAACACAACAATATACTTTTGGTTTTGCTTTGTTTGCTTCTTTTACCGTTTTAATTCTTTTAATGGTTGATTCTTTTTTAGTACATTTATTACATTTTGAAATATTACATGTTTTTTCTTTTCTCCTTTCAAATAAACTACCACATATTTCACACTCACAATTCAAGTACCATCTTTTTTTGTCGTTTTTGTATTCTTTTCCAATAATTGCCATTTTACTTTCCTTAATTAAATTAATTACATATTGTAACATATTTAGCTAAGGTTTAGCAATATTTTTTATTTTCTTTTTAAATATTCTTGTAATTCTTTTGTAATATTCCAAAGAATGTTTACATGGTTCTTTAGTGTTAGATACTTTTTCTAAATGCAGCACTTTATCTAATCCTATTTTTTCAATCAATCTAGGGCGATATTCCATTAAGTT
>Ga0272440_1003200_pt1 | contig 12327 bp, 9 predicted proteins | sample SSMMMBAug17_FD_192440 | JGI IMG/M metagenome (GOLD analysis project Ga0272440, IMG submission 192440) | Marine sediment archaeal communities from Little Sippewissett salt marsh, Falmouth, MA, United States - SSM-MMB-Aug17 | ecosystem: Environmental > Aquatic > Marine > Wetlands > Sediment ... | reverse complement strand
TTAAACCCTGTGGATAGAATGCATGACTGCATGGTAGCTTATATCCTCCATGTTTGTCTTCAATTGTTTTCTTGGCAAATTTACTTTACTTCCATCAATCGTAAACACTCTTCTATCTTTCCATAAATATTCTTTTTGCTTATCTAATCTCTGTTCGTAAAGTTGAAGAGTTTTATGTGTAATCTCTTTGAGTGCTTTTATTGGAAAATTATTTCGAGCATCGCAAAAAGTAGATGCTGAAATTGGTTTCTGAAATGATAGATTAATACCATATTTATTGGCGTTATCATGGACTGGTATAGTAGATATGTAATCAGTTGGGAGTTATCGACAAGTCTGGAAGCTGATTTTTGTGTATTAGCCCTGGAACGAGCATTAGAAAAGGATAAACCAGAAATATTTAATAGTGACCAGGGAAGTCAGTTTACAAGTATGGCGTTTACGAAAGTTTTAAAATCAAATGATATAAAAATCAGCATGGATGGACGTGGTCGTGTATTCGACAACATTTTCGTAGAACGATTATGGCGGTCATTAAAACATGAAAAGGTATATCTAAGTGAATGGAAAAAAGTTGTGGAAGCGAGAATATCGGCAAAAAAACAATGGGATTTATACAAAAAGGTACGACAGCATGTTCCTGAAAAATTTAAGGATGAATTGTGTCCTAAACCAAAAGTGCCCGAACCAAAGAATTGAATAGTTTAATTAATCAATAATATATATAATTACATGAAGTTAGGGGGGGGTTATATTAGGTTTGCGGAATGAAAATTAGAAAATTATAAAAAAAATAAAAATTTTATGAAAAAATGTCAATAAGGGACTTTTTAGGTTGCACGTCCCCAAATTAAAATCCAATTTTCTATTGTTCTTTCTGTTTTGCCAAATATCTCGGCTAAAAGTAAAGTTGAAATTGATAAAGTGGCGTACATAATAACTGATAAAATTCTTTCTTTTACACGGATATCTTTACAATGATCTCTATATTTTTTTAATTGTTCAATATCAAAATCTGAAAATTCATGATTATTTTTTAACATTATGTGTCTCCTTTTCTATAAATAATTAGTCTTTATATATATAGACACATAAAATTTAATTTTCTTACATTTTATTTAAAAAAAAGGCAATTTACATGCCATGAAAAACCAAAGTTGAACGATCATATCCATTTCATAATTTATTGTTTTGTTAACGTTTAATTTTTAATTTATAGTCTTTACCATAGGCTGCTTTATAGATTTCTGAAATCTTTTCATACAAGGTTTTTGAGATTTCTTGCTTATTTCGTTTATAATAATCATCAGCCATTTTTTCAAGTGCATCAATCACTGGATCACAGTAGTCGCTATAATCATCTTTTTTTTCAGTTCTTAGTATCATTAAAAACTGATTATACAAAAAATCTGCCTTTGTATAATCTTTTTGGTAGTAACACCATTTATATATAGATATAAAAAATTTAGATGCCTCATAAAGTGAATTTTTATAATTCTTATTTTTAATATAATTTTCATAAATTTCTACTATCCTCTGGTAAACAATTTCTCCTTCAGGATTAAAAAAGTTATAGCCTTGGTCAGATTCTGAAAGCCTTTTTTCAGCAAACCCTAAAGTTTTATTATATAATAAAGTTTCTATATCTCTGTTAAAAAAAAATTCATTTTTATAATTCTTTTCAAGCTCTTTTAGTTTATCAATTAAATAAAAGAAATTATTCAATTTCCTCGCTTCTTTTCTAAATTCAATTACCTCTACAATCATATTTAGTAATACTTCCGCCTTAGTATATTCTTTTTGATCATTGTACCACTTATACATAGATTCAAACTTATCAAATAAGTCAATCATGTCTTTAAAGATACTAAATTTTTTGTATTCAAGACCACAGCCATATATTCGTAAAAGAAACAGATACAAAGGTTCAGCTTTTCCATATTCATTTTGGCTTCTATAAAGTTTTTCCAACGTAACCTTAGTTTTAACAACTGGTGGATCATATATTCCATATGCATTTTCATAAATCTCTAAAGCTTGATGATATAATTTTATTTCTTCAAAATATTTTTTTTGTTGATGAAATTCATTGGCAATTTTATTTAATATATCAACGATAAAAGGGCTATCTTTTCCAAACTCTTTCGTATATATGCCAAGAGCTTTTTTGTATAACTCTTCTGCGTTTTCGCCACTATACATAGCAGCTTTGATTTTAAGCGTTTCAACAACCATAAGATGATCTTCTCCAAGCTTCTTCTTAAATATCTCTAATGCTTTTTCACATAATGACTCTGCATCAACATATTTTTTTTGGAGAATGCATATTTTTGCAATGATATTATGCGTACAAGCTAACAGAATAGGATAGTTTCTGAAGTGTTCTTTTAAAATTTGTATCGTTTCGATACAAAATGATTCCGTTGCGTTATATTGATAATACTCCCAAAGCCTGTTATGTAATATTATGTTAAGCATACCAGTATAAATCAAAATATCGGCATCTTTTTTTGATTGAATGATATTAAGAGAATCTTTATACAGATCTTTTGCCTTTTCTTCATTATTCTGAAGATCATAGATCAACGCGAGTATCATTTGTGCTTCAATAACAGGTATTAACTTGTCTCCAGTTAATTTTTTATTATATATTTCTAAGGCATTATTAACTAAACTTTCTACCGTATTATACATAATAGTTTTGTTTGGAAAACTTTTTAGTCCATTATCAGCAGCAATAGGAAGATTAATTGAGTGATAACCTATACATGTGCTATCATTAGAGCGACTTTTAGTCCCTTTATATAGGTATAATAAAGCCAGATTTATGTTTATTTCAGCATTTTTTATATAATCATTTTTATAGACTTCTTTTGCTTTATTATAAAACCTCTCTGACGCAGTATAATTAAATTGTACCCGGTTTATTTCAGCTAAGTTAAAATATATATCAACAATCTTTGATTTATCTATACCTGATATTTCTTCATATATACTTAGCGCTTCATTATAATTCACTATAGATTTATTAAATATACCTTGATATTTATACAGTGTTGCTAAACTATAGTATGTATCAGCCAATAAATCTTCACCTTCAGGCAATAATTTTTTTCTTATTTCTAAACAATTTTCCAATAAATCATGCGCTTTTGAATATAATCCACAATGAAAAGCAATGTCTCCTTTAAGTTTTAATGAATTTGCTATAATTGTATTTCCACCTTTTGGTATTTTTTCCAGAGTGTTCTCATAATCGGAAATTGTTTCATCATAATTGAAAGGGCTTACTATTGTATGGCCAAATTTAATGCACACACTCGTATTTAATAGAAACTTTTCTGTTAATTCTATTTCAAGTTTACTTAATTGTTTATTATAATCTGGATTTATAATAATCAGACAAACAGATAGCATGCAACATATACAAATAAACCAGATAGCCATTTTGTAATATTTACTCTTTTTTTCTTTCAGTAATTTTGGAAAAATAAAGTAAATTAAATCAAATAATTCATGAATAGCAACAGTAACAACAATTTTTTGATTGAAAAGTTTATTTTTGGATGTCTTGAATTCAGTTAATGATAATATCGGGATATTTTTTTCTTTTAAAAGTTGTCTTAAATGTATTTCTTCTTCATTTTTTTCTTTTTTTTTCTTAGCATCTAAGTTTAATTCTGGAACAATAAATACGTTATACTCTGTCTGCCTGATAAAAAAAGTAAGTTTTGTTTGAAACTCTTTTTGTGAAACAGCTTTCAGGAATGGTTTGTTGTCAAGCATTGAAATACTGCCTGTACACAAAAGATCAGCAGATTCTGCATTAGTTTCCCAACATGTTGGAATAGAACAGTTAATTTTTGCAAGCAGGTATGCTAACCCCATAGATTCGCCATAAGCTGATTTCGTGCTGCAATCAAAAACAGTTTTAGCGCTTTTTTTTTCTTTTATTATTTCTGATTCAACAAATGAAATTGCCGTTTTAGCTGCTCGAGAAATATTTGGAGCAGCAAAAACGTAATTTTGGTCTTTCAGACAACTATCATTTTCATTTGCAGCTATAAAACAGCCCATGTAGCAGTTTTCATTATCATTTGTATAAATCGTTGGCTCAACAACTGGATACAAGAAACGTATCATGTCTTTTGCCCTTTTAAAATTATTTGAAAATCCCATTTTTCAGTAAAAAGATCAAAGTTCAGTAAGTTTTGAGGTATTGTTTTTGTACCTTCTGAATATGTTCCTAAAAATATTTCAGATAACTTTTCTTTGGTTTCACGATGAAAAAATTCAATCCATATTTCATCATTTTGCCTCATAGTTTTTTCCCATTTTACCTGAAGATAAGCTGGATTATTATTGCTTTCTGATTTCCATGAATAAAAAATATTCAAAGTTCCATCCTTCATGATGGTGTAAGACTCAGTTTCTTCAGGTATATCTGCAGCGCCAACATGAACCCCTGCCAATTGAGGCTTACATAATGGTGAACGCCATTCAAAATATTTTATATTTTCTAACATTTGAGAACCCAATTCTTTTAACTGACCAACTATAGTACTTTTATTAGCCGTTTGTGTGGCTTCTCCTGTGGCATATCTGTGAATAGCAGCCGCTATTTGAGTTTTTTTGTATTGATGACGTGCCACTTTCAGCATTGATCGTATTTTAGGAGATTTTTTAGATGCTTTTTCAATAATTGACTTTTCTCCTTCAGTTAAACTTGAATAACTGGTTTGTAAAATTTTTTTAAGAATAGTTTTCATTTCATCTGAAATAGGGGAATCATCCTTTAATGCATTTTCTTGAGCTTTTTTCATTGTTGTACTCATACTACTTCCTATTTTTCCTGTATTTGAGTCTATCTTTTCATCACCCTCATGTTTTTTTTTTGCACATAAATATTTTTGCCATGTAATATAATTTGCTACAGCTGCATGCATCTTTTCAGTATCTAAACGGAAGTTAATCGTGTCCATTTCTGTCTGTTCCAGTGGTGATGGAAAAGCTGTTTTATTGATATGAATATTGCCTCTGTCGCCATAATACCATTCTTTAACCTCCAAAGGAACATATACCAGCCACTTTTTTTTGATAGTCGATTTATTTTGAGCTAATAATATTTTTTCATGGCGATTGGATGGCTTCTTACTTTGATATTTTTCCCAATATATCTTCATCATTTCATAAGAAAACGATGAAATCTCATCAATGATAAATTGATTTTCATTATCACTATATGAAAAAGAATCATCTGTTTCATATTCTGACTCCGATTCGCAAAGCTGAACTTCCAGGCAGCCCATCAAAAAACATTTTTTGGCATTCCGAGCATCAGTGAGTTCATATGTATAAATTCCTTCACTTGTCGGAATATCTACAGTTCTTGTCGTTTCCCAGTTAATAGGTTTGATCTCTCCTGTAACAACATGATTGAATTCATTGATTTCTTCAGTTAACGCCCTATCTTCAAAAAAATAAAGTTGAAGCGTAATATCTTCTTCTCTTTTTTCTAAGACTTTATCTCTAATCTTTTCTAATTCGGGATCAGTTAATTCAATTTCGTCTAAAACTTGTGGTGGGAATGAATGAATAAAATTTGAACAACTCATAATGAAACCTCCATTATTAAAATAATTAATTAAACCTATAAAAAGATGCTGATATTTCTTTATAACCTGAGCCTTAATAATATTTGTTTTTTAATAAAATAAAGGCAGTTAGAAGGATCTATCAAAATACCAGATAACAAATTAAATTTTTATTTATATTAAATACAATAGGTTAATAAAAATTTATGTAAAATCTGTATAATCGACCATTATAGGTATAGTAAAAGGGATAACCATAATAAACAGTAAATATTGAAAAAGTTTTTTTCAATATTTACTGTTTATGAATGATAAAAAAATGAATGCTAACAGATTTTTTGCAAAATGTCAATAAAGTCAGCGTTAATATAAAGATAGTTAGCGTTTTTTGTTTATGAAATATTAGTTTGCAAAAAAAATGTTTCGTTTGTTTCGGTTATGACTGTTTGTTTTGAAAAACAGTACGTTAAACACAAAAATTTTTTAATACAAATAGTTTGTTTGAAACCATGTTTATGATTAGGAGGATAAAAATGGGTAAAATAAAAAAACAGTTAAGTTTAAAGGAACAGTTTGATAAAGAGGCATATGTTTTGATAACTAAAAACATAAAGATAATATCTAAAAGGTATAGTAGAAATCGTTTAGAACAAATGACTGATACAACCGGTTTTAATTCTATTGTTGAAACTTTAATAGCTGATTTTTATATAGTTTTTCTGGAGAGGTATGATTATTTTTATGAAAAATGGTTCATTGATCCTCAAGCATTTCAAAAAGTTTTATATGTATCTATTGATAATTATTTTTCAGGAGGACAACGTCAAATTAACAGAAAATTAAATGGTTATAATATATACAAAGATATAAAAGATGCCGGTATGGAAATTGGAAATGAAAATATGATGACTTCGAAAAAAATGAATCAGAATACATTGTTGTCATTGTTAACTGATGGAAAAAACAATTTGACTTCAAAAAAAGATTTAATCGATTTTATTCATAAAATAATTTTAAATCATATTAAAATCAACAAAAAAGAATTATGTATTTTTTTTAGACAAGAGATACCTAATTTATCAATAAATATTAATTTTCTTTATAAAATAATTCCCCAAATTATTAAAGAAGAAATACTATCTGAAGTTGAAACAGGTGAAATGATTTATGAATATGAAAAAAGAATATTCGATCTTGTAGCTGATACAAAATTTCAGATTGTAAGTTATCAAAAAAACAAACAGGGTTGTAAACTAAACAAATCAGATTTGAAAGAATGGATAAAGCAAGATGTTATGCCAGCTTGTGGAAACAAAATATATATCCGCCTGATAAAAAAAGCGATTCTACATTTCTATCCATCACTTGCTCAAAGTAAAGTACAATTAGAACCCAAAGGCTTTGAAAATGGAGATGAAGTTGATGTAATTGAAAGCATAAAACAAACAATTGTTAACCCGGTAATCGAAACAGGCAGTAATGAATCAGAAAGCGATTTAATTACTCGTCTTGAGCAAAAAAGATTGTTAGAAAAATTGCCAGATACCGAGAGAAAAATAATATTCCTCATATTAGAAGGAAACACTTTTGAAGAGGCGTCTGCCATTCTTGCTGATGAAGGAAAGGAATTTGAAATAACAAAAATTTGGCGTATAATGCATGACAATGTAAATAAATGGCACAATATTTATTCACATCCATATAAGAATTAGGAGACAAAAAAAATGGATTATAACATTATAAAAAAAATGATTGAAAATAAAGCACCAAACATAAAACCACTATCACATCAATATACACTATCCAAAGGGATCGTGTTTTTACCGCCTTTACAAATTGATGATGTGAAATCTTCTTATCTTGTAATTGACGAAAAAGATCCTTTTTTTATCTGTGTTCGCATGAGCTTTCAAGATGAAAAATATGCAGGACCATACGATTTAATCGATAATCACATTATTATTGAAACGTGGAATTCCATTCAATTTCCAGTTACAAGCAAAATCAAAGGTTATAAAAGAATTAATAATGAACTGATTCATTCAGTTATTCAAGTACGTTGTGCATGGCTATCTGGATTATTACCTGATCGCTCCTTTCATACAGGAAATAAGATTCATTCTGACTCAGATAAACAATTATTTCATACAATAGAACTTCAGGCCAACGAATCTTTACAAAAAGTGCTGATCAATGAAACAAAATCTTTTCCAGGTGAAAAATTATGGATAAATTCTGGCACATTTATAAATTTAACAAATAACTTTAAAAAGTTAAAAGACAATGGAAACATATATACATTACTTGAAAACACATCCCTGAATCTCATATGGCAAACCACGACCAGCTTCCCACCACCCATTGCTTCTATTAGAGAGGTAGGCAGTAATTTGTTTTCAATTATTGATTGGAAACTATTTGAAAACCAAAAAAAATGGCAGTTTTCAATTAATGTTCCTGTGAATATACATTCTATTATTTTTTCAATTGAGAATAATGAAATGAAACTCGAAATACTGCCATCCTTTGATAAAGATATTGTGTTTGCTTATTCTCCACTATACTTGATTCTATTTTTTATTTTAAATGATATACAGCTTGATCCTGATTGCACGATCCCAGATGATCTTCTTGATTTTGGTTTTAATAGTCTTGAGAAAAATGCCATAGAAGATAACTCGGGTTTAAAAGCTATTGAAGATAAAATAGGGTTTGCATTACTTGCAGGTTTGTTTTGCGAAGGTATTTCGAAAAATATTAAACTTGAACTTTTTAAATGGGTTGAACGTAATATAGAAAAAGTTAATTTTTTTAATCCCATAACAAATTTTCAAAAATTTACATTAAGGCTCTTGAGATGGAAAAAAGACAATTATAAAGAAAGTGCAAAATGGTTTTATCAAAATAATTACAATGTCTGGAGCAAAACCCTCAGACAATATAAGGATCATGCGAATTCATCAGTGATATTTACTGAAAAAGACCTTGAATTAAAAGTTTTAGAAATGATCCAAAAATGGGACAGTTTTATCGATTAAATCTTTTCTTAAAAATTTGTAAGTGAATAAAATTTATATACATTCAGTTACAAGAAACAAGAATACATTTACCTGACTTCTGTATCAACGTTTTTTATCTGAGCGCTATAGAAAATCCATACAAATTAAAAAAATAATGCAAAAAAATTATCATTAATACGTTAATTAATTGTATGCATGAATAAGGGACGTGGAAAAAAATAATCATCCCAAAATCGAGCTATATTAATACTACGACAAAATTGACGATTCCCCTTGAATGGCAAAGCTTAAATGCTCACAATAGCTAGTAATATTTGTCGTAGTATTAACTCTATTTGGGATAATTATTTTTTTCCGAGTACCTAATAAAAATAAGAGGAAAAAGTTATGTTGAATTATGAGAAAGATCATACGATTATATTGCCTCCTGATCAATCAGAGCATTTAAGGAAAGAATATATATTATTTAAGGATCACTCTCAAAAAGCATTAAATCAAAATATTTCTCAATCCACTATATCTTTATCAACATTTTTGATGACGGGATTCGATAAAATGAGTTTAAATCGCCTATCTCAAAAATACTATTATATTATTGGATTTATTCTATTATGCATTTGCATTTCAACATTATTTTATAACAATGTGTCCAGGGCAAAAAAATTAGAAAAAACACAACAGCTATACCAATATTATTATGATGGAGAATCGAATTTTCAAAAACGTCTATGGGATGATGCTATTAGCGAATACAACAAAGTTACTGAATTAATTTCTGATAGTCTAAAAAGGGAATGCAAACAAAATACGAATACAAGCCGTCCTGAATATTGTAATGTTTGTAAGAATATTGAGAAAGCAAAAGATGAAAAAGAAAATCTTTTAATTATAGAAAAAAGCACTCATTTAATGAATGAGAGTAAAGATTATACGCAAGCAATAAACAACTTAAGTATAATTAAACAAAAAAAAGATAGTGTTTATCATAAGGACGTAATTGAAAAAATAACATTTGCACAAAATGAGATCGACAGACTTAATAAATTAAAACAAAAATCCAATCTTCTCATGAATCAGGCCTTTGTTGAATATATTAGTGGACAGGTTGAGTTTTCAATAGATCATCTAAACGAATTATTAAAACTGGAATTACCGAAAGATGCTTCAATCATAACAAAAGCCAATCAATTAAAGCAACAAATAATATCAGTCAAAGGCACATATGAAGAAGGGTATTCTTACTTTAGAAACCAACAATATAAAAATGCCTTTAACAGGTGGTCTGAGATTTTTAAAATTGATCGTGACATTACTGGCAAAAAGATGAGTTATTATACAAATCAAATTTATAAATATTATATTGAATATAAATTTATAAAGGCAAGACAGGCCTATAGCAAAAAAAATTATCTTGAAGCTTATAAATTATGTCATGACGTATTAGGATCATATTCTGATCATCATGGATGTCTTGAAATCATTCAAAATATTAAACCAAAACTTAATAATAAATAGGAGATTTAAATGGACACACAATTTTACAACAAAATTATAAGAAATTTTCTTAATCCAATTATTGAATTAATTGATAATCCTGAAGTAAATGAAATAATGATTAATGGGCATGATGATATTTGGAATGAAATAAATGGACAGATAAAAAAAACCGATTATAAGTTTAAATCAGAAGATGATCTATTTAGTGCTGTTAATAATATTGCCCAATTTGTAGGAAAGCAAATCAACCCCAAAAAGCCTATCATGGAAGCAAGACTACCCGATGGATCAAGGGTTCACGCAATATTACCGCCATGTTCACGCAAAGGTATTTGTTTGGCAATTCGTAAATTTTCAAAAGAAGCACTAACAATTAAAAAATTAATAGGGTTTAATGCATTAAATCAGGATATGAATGGTTTTTTAAAAGTATGTATCAATATTAGAAAAAACATAATTGTTTCAGGAGGAACATCTTCAGGTAAAACATCTTTGTTAAATGCCATATCAAATTTTATTCCAAATAATGAACGTATTATTGTTATTGAAGACTCATCTGAACTGCAGCTACAACAAGATCATCTGGTTCTCTTGGAAACCAAAGAGCCTGATCGTCATGGTAAAGATGGCGTATCTATAAGAGATCTATTATCCAGCACACTTAGATTAACACCAAATAGAATTGTTATTGGAGAATTAAGAGGTCCTGAAGCTTTTGACCTTCTACAAGCGATGAATACTGGACATAATGGTTCAATGGGAACATTACATGCAAACTCGCCGATGGATGGCCTTGCCAGGTTTGAAACCCTGACACTTCTTGCAGGCGTACCCCTTTCATTAGATGCCATTCGTCGTCAAATAGCATCATCAGTGAATATTATAATTCAAACGTCACGTTATAGTGATGGAACACGTAAAATTTCCAATATTTCAGAGGTTCTTCCATTGGACAAAGATGGAAATTACCATGTTAAAGATATTTTTGTTTTTAATCAAAAAGAGATTGATAACAAAGGAAAAGTTATCGGTTCATTTGAAGCGACAGGATATCAACCAACTTTTTATGAGATTGGGGATAAAAAATAGTGAGGATACAAGCATGAATATTAAACTTGTTAAAGGAGATATATTGCAACAAGATGTTGAAGTCATAGTAAATCCATGGAATCAGAATATTATTCCCTGGTGGTTAATAATACCAAAAGGTGTTTCTGGGGCTATCAAAAAACAAGGAGGGTATGCACCATTCAAAGAGCTTGGCAAAAAAGGCAGAATTCCTTTAGGGCATGCAATAGAAATATCAGCCGGTAAACTGCCATTTAAATCAATTATTCATGTCGCAAGTATTAACATACTGTGGCGTACAACAAAGAAATCCATTCGTGATTCAGTTCAAAATGCTATGAAAATTACTACCAAAAACAATTATTGCTCTATTGCATTACCATTAATTGGAGCAGGTTGCGGTGGTTTATGCTCAAAGAAAGTTCTAATTTATATACTTGAAGAACTGGTTCTCATTGAATATGATGGTGAGGTTAGGATTGTTACTTTCATTGCTTATTAGCAAAAAACTATTTAGGGAACCACAATTTAATAACTTTCCCATTCTTACATTCCATATTCAGGCTGACTTTGTCCGATGGAAAATCGAAAAAATTCGAAATAGAATAACTATTCCTTCATCTTTTTCAATTTTTCATCGAACAAATTCAACCTAAATATGAACGCCATAATGGGAAAGTTATTAAATTGTGGTTCCTTAGTAATGAAAAAAATTATAGTGATATTTGGTATTTTACACACTTAAATTTCCATCAAAAAATAAGCCGATTGTGTAGTAGCTCAGCTTCTTTCCTAAGCGCACTTGGGTTGATTTCAGTAGTTTTGCCGATTCTGTTCTTGCCCAGCGTTTATGTTGCGAGTTTTATTATGTTGCGAGTCTTCATCATTTTAACTCAGCGCTCTTGGGTCGTTGTCAGAAATTTAACCGATTGCTTGTTGCTCAGCGATCTGCCACGATCTTGGGTGAAAAACAAACCTAAAACCGAGTTCACGTTTCGCTCATCTGCCTATTTCACAATTAGGAGTATAACAATTACATAAGCGATTTTTTTTATCATAACAAACTCAAATTCTCGTATTAGCCGACAAATATGAATGTATATTTACTAATCAAAAAATCAATAGTCAAGTATTTTTTATAACCACTT
>Ga0272440_1003198_pt1 | contig 12331 bp, 9 predicted proteins | sample SSMMMBAug17_FD_192440 | JGI IMG/M metagenome (GOLD analysis project Ga0272440, IMG submission 192440) | Marine sediment archaeal communities from Little Sippewissett salt marsh, Falmouth, MA, United States - SSM-MMB-Aug17 | ecosystem: Environmental > Aquatic > Marine > Wetlands > Sediment ... | reverse complement strand
ACATCTTAAGATGTGGGCTCCACGAGCCATTCATATTTATTAACTTTCATGCTTTGTTGTTACCAGCAGTCATGGAAGTTTATATGAAAGTTCAAATATTTTAAATATTTTCAAGCTTGTATGTAGAGACGCAATGCATTGCGTCTCTATGTGGTGTTACCAATACTTTCATGCTATGTGGTGACAGCAAGTCATGGTTGATAATATGAATTGTGATCACAACAAAGCATGAAAGGCGTAAATTTTTAATTGATTGAATTTAAAACAAATTTAAACACTTTGATATAGAATAAATGTCAAACAATAACTGGCAAACAATTTACAATTCACAGATTTAGAAAGGTGGGCATATGGAAGGAACAAATGAATATTCAAATCCTTTTTGTAAAGAAAAATCAATTGGAAATGAGTTGGTGCAAACATTAGCATCGTTTCAAAACCAATTTCATTCATTAACAAAAAATTATAGTGATTCCATTAAAACAAGTATTAAAAATGTTTTTGATCCCCCCCAAAAAGAGGTTGAGACTTATTCATATGAAATCAGTCAAGATTTTTTGGATGCATTAATGAAGGAAGAAGAAGCGCATTCAAATGAATAAAACATATATAAAAACAGGTTGTGTATTTGTGACTTGATTATAATTATATCCTTTGAAGATATTGGCTTAATTTTATTCTGTCACACCTTAATTATACCGCCTGAATAAAATCTTTATCATAAAATCTATAGACTTGTTTATGGTATCAATAAATGATATAGGGCAAAAATGTATTTTGGTGGCATTCAAAAAAATTCAATGATTGATTATCCTGGAAAAATCTGTTGCGTCCTTTTTGTATGGGGATGTAACTATGAATGTCCATTTTGTCACAATGCATCCCTGGTGAAAGTCTCATTAAAAGATGTTTTATCAGGTAATATTGTTTGCGCGGACGATATGCTCCAGGATGTTATTTTGGCGTTTTTAAAAAAACGTGTTCATTTGCTTGATGGCGTTGTGTTATCAGGTGGAGAACCTACGCTTCAACATGATATTATGGCAACATGTCATGAGATTAAGGAATTGGGGTATGCCATAAAATTAGATACCAATGGTAGCCAACCAGATGTCATTCAACAACTCATTGACCATCAATTAATTGATTACGTTGCAATGGATATTAAAACATCGTTAAATAAATATCCAACTTATATAGGAAAAAAAGTTAACCCTTTTATCTTAAAAAAGAGTGTTCAATTAATTATGGATTCTGGTTTACCATATGAATTTCGAACAACTTGCGTAAACCCAATTGTGGAAGAACACGATATTGAAGCCATCACCCATTTAATAAAAGGGGCCGGATTGTATATTCTTCAAAAATTTATTGCAGGCCCTGATATTTTAAAACCCGATGATTTGAATTTGCAATCAGCTATGTATGATGATCATACACTGACACATTTTCAATCGATTGCAGCCCCTTTGGTTAAATCATGTATGATTCGATAGATATATAGTATAACTATAGGGATAAACAATAATTATGGAAAGCTAAGGTAGTCACATGTCAATCCGCATTGAATGTAATTGTGGTAAAACGTATCAAGTTAAGGAGACTCTGGCAGGTCGATCAGCAAAATGTAAATCATGTGGGAATGTCATTCATATCCCAACGAAAAATACACCTGACGCACCTGACACCAGTCAAAAAATTCAATTCAAATGCCAGTGTGGTAAACAATATTCTGTGAATAAAAATCTGGCAGGAAAACGTGTTCGTTGTAAAAAGTGTTCAAATATTCTGACGATCCCTGAACACTCCACAAAGGAAACAATACCTGTTCAACCTGAGAAACAAGACACTCCCCAAAAATATAAAAAAATGGATCAGCCAGAGCAGTCAGAAAAAATCTCAAAAAAAGACTATGATTCGCTGGGGAAAGTTAAACCTCCCTTTAAGCGAAAATCAAAATTTTTGGCTTTTTTACTTGTTTTATTGGCAGCAGTTACTGTTCTGGCTGGTTCTGCGTATTTGTTTTGGAATCAACTCAATTATATGCAAGAGGATCAAAACCAGGTCCAGGATTCAAGTGAAAAATCAACACCTGTTACGCCCTCTGATCAATTGACTACACCTCCTCAGGAAACACCGCAAACGCAAGACTCTCAAACGCAATCACCAGATCAACAATCGCAAGACATCAATGATATGCAACAAAAAAATGATGCCGATGTCCCTCAACCACCAGCTATGCCGGATGTGAAACGTTCTGAGGCGTTGTCTAATAATCCAACTGAAAAAAAAGAAGCAGTACAGGAGCAGGTGATCCCTGATGAATCAGAACAACCTCAGACAGTTACTGTGCCTGACAATCAGGTTGTTTCAGAAACACCTGCGCAAGAAGTAAAAAAAGAATCGTCATCCCTTATGAAAGATTTCTCAAATAAATCAGAGCCATCAGTTCCCTCTATACCAACACCACCACCTCCTGCTGTCCCTCAACAAGTTGAAGCCATCACTCAAACGCCACCTCAAACCCAAATATCCAATGCGCCAGACCAAACATCCAGCGAGCCTGTATCAACTCCTGAAAAAAAGGAGGAAATCATTCAACCAAAACCTGAGCCTGTTGCAAAACCAACCCAAATACCAGAACCAGTGAAACAGAAAAACATTGAAAAACAAACACCATCTATCCCACAACCCCAACCCAAACCTATAAGTCATGCCCAACCGAATGAAGAATCAAAAGCGATTCAACTGGCGGCAATTTCATCTCAAAAGCCAAAAATCATCGACCCAAGATTAAGAGGTTTTCCATTAAAATTTTCTACAAAATACGCAGTGGAAATGCTCACTGAACGCAATTTATTTGATAGACGATGGAACAAAACTGGTGATTACGCCAATAAATTTGTGGATAATCATGATGGCACAATTACTGACCAAACCTCTGGGTTAATGTGGCAAAAAGGCGGATCAACTGACATGATGGAATGGTCATCTATCGCTCAATACATTGAGTCCCTCAATAAGGAAAAATTTGGTGGGTTTGATGATTGGCGTCTTCCAACCCTTGAGGAATTGCTTTCATTAACTGAACAACGAAATACAAGAGAAGGCCTGTATGTGTCGCCTCTTTTTTCTCAAAAACAAGGGATTTGCTGCAGCTCGGATATGTGTCAATATGAAAATGAGGAATATCCCTGGTTTGCAAGTTTTCTTCAAGGCGTTGCCAATTGTAATACCTATGGCATGATTAAATCCTATTACGTAAGAGCAGTTCGCTCCATAGGCTCAAAACCTTAAGGATAACTTCAAATTATGCTATGATGACACCCTATGATATAAAAAATTATCGAATCATGAATTATCACATGATGATAACATGCATTTGATATTATAAAAGTTGATATTATCTTTATTATTTCAATAGGTTAAACTTCATTTATCCTATTTATGATCATCAAGCCAAGACTATGAATATTGTCAGGCGGATGTCATGTGAATTCATTATTTGGTATCATTACAAAAAGTGACAAAAACATGGAGAGACAATGAAAAAAAAACGATCAACAAATGATCTTGGAATAAATGAAACCGCGCAATTCAGGCAGATTGAAAAATATTTTATGACCTGCTGCAATCATTTTGGATACAAGGAAATCAAAACATCGACAATTGAGCCATTACATATTTTTTCAGGTTTAGAGGCCCTTAGTCAATCCAGGCTCAGACGAGTTTATTCATTTATCGATTGGGATGGATGGAGTGGTGAAAGGGTTGCGCTCAAGCCGGATTCAACAGTATCTGTCACACGTTTTTTTGGTGAACATCTGTTAAATCAGGTCACCAATTGTCGATTATGTTACGTAGATAATCATTTTGAATGGGCAGATTCATGGGAAGAATTATCTGAACGTTGGCAGTGCGGTGTTGAAAATATTGGTGAAAAATCGCCAGAAATTGATGCTGAAGTTATTTACATGGCATATGATATTATTAAACACGTCATGAAAAATTCTGTGTATCTGTTTTTGTCATACCCCAGGATTGTAGCGCAATTATTATCCATTATTTGTCCTGATGAAAAAGATCTTTTACTTTCAGACATTAAAAAGGGGTCCTTTGGGTCAGTTAAAGATGCCTTTCGTCAGGAAAAAAATGGTGATGCCATGCTATCTTTATTAACCATGAAAGGACAATCTTTTAATTTTATTGGAAATATTAGAAATTCTCTTCAAGATAAACCCTTTCAAGGTATTTGTGATAAATTGATGTATTTTGAAACTGTATGTCACACACTGACAAAACTTGATATCCCATATATTATTGATTTTTCAATGATTGGTGATCTTGAGTATTATACAGACATTCAATTTCAAATTCAGCCGGTTGCAGAGCGAAAATCAAAAAAAGACATTTTATGTGCAGGTGGACGATATGATAATTTAATTAAAGCCATGTGGGATTTATCCGAATCCATACCAGCTATAGGATTTGCGTTATACACGCGAAATATTATCAAAGTAATTCCGCCTCAAGACTCTCTCACGCAGAATGTTTGTATTCAAGTCCCCCATATATCGCATCAAAATATGACAACCGCTCGACGCCTATGCTATAAATTATATGAACTTGGGTTTACACCGCATATTCGATTAAGCCCATTAGATCAAAAAGCGTATGATACGTTTGGCATGGTGATTGATGTAGATCATGAACGAAAAAAAGATACGTGTCATATTATTCATAGCCAGACTATTGGCAATATTATATTAAATAATTTATTGGGTGATATCAATGCATAGTGAAACAATCAGCATATGTCTTCCAAAAGGTGATGCACTGCCTCCATTATCAAATCTATTAAATCGTGTTGGTTTTCCAGTTGAGGGATATCAAGCAGATAATCGAACGTATCGTCCGATTGTGACTGATTTACCAGTTCGCGTAAAAATTATGGCAGAAAAAGATGTTGCTATACAGGTTGCAGTGGGAAATTATGATATTGGATTTTGTGGATTTGATTGGATACAAGAACACTTAATTAAATATAGAGCAGCTAGCTTACATGTTCATAAGCATTTAGGGCTAAAAATAACGTCTATTTATGCATGTGTTGGCATGGGCGGTCAATATCAAACTATGGAAGATATTAAATCCGCAACGGGTTTTATTTCGATTATTAGTGAATATCCTAATCTTGCAGAAAATTTTGCAATAACAAATCGGTTAAAAAAATTTAAAATTTTTTCAGCATGGGGCAGTGTTGAAGCATATCCTCCAGAGCATGCTGATGTTGTTATTTTATCTGCCTCCGATGAACACGAATTAACGCAAAAAGGGTTGCTTGTAATTTCTCAAGAGATGACATCTGATCTTTGTTTATTGGTTAATCGCTCACGATTTGTTCAAAAAAATATGACCCAGATTTTTTCCTATTTTTCAAAATCGGAGATAACACATGACCTCTCATAAAGACAAACTCCATATTGCCATTCCAGATGGCCATCAAATGAATCATTTTGTAAAATTTATTGAAAAAGCGGGGATTGGGTTTGAGGGATATTCAAAATCCAACCTTAATCGAAGACCAACCTTATATGCTAAAAGTGATGCTGCAAAAAAAGAATTAACCCACTCAAACAAATATTTAGTGAAGGTTATTCGTCCTCAGGATATGCCAATTCATGTGGCTAATCAAAATTTTGATATTGCAATATCCGGTATTGATTGGTTAACTGAACATAAACTCAGATTTCCAAAAAGTCCTGTGGTTGAAAGAATTAAACTTGGGTTTGGAAAAGTGCGTATTGTCGCAGCTATTCACAAGGATTATGTAAACAATATTTCTTCATTTCTCCAAGAAATTCATGGCCCGCACCGGAAAAATCATTTACGCATTGCGTCAGAATATGTTTATATTGCTGATCATTATGCTCAAAACAACTATTATCATCCCTATCGTGTAATTATGACGTATGGTGCTACCGAATCATTAATTCCAGAAGATTGCGATATGATTATTGAAAATACAGAAACAGGTAACACCCTGCGTAAAAATAATTTAGACATCATTGACTCGATCATGACATCAGAGGGATGTTTGATTGCCAATAGTGACAGTTTATCAATACCCTGGAAAAAAGAAATGATTGAAGGGATTGAATCATTATTTCAGATTGCTCTTAGTCACTAAGGATTCACAATTTAATATCTATGAAAAAAAAAACCGCCATTCTTATTGTAGACGACTCCCTAATTTTTAGGAAAGCAGTTGAAGAAAGTCTTGCCAATGAAAATGACATTGAAGTCATCGGTTCTGTTCGCAATGGCATTAAAGCATTGGAATTTATTGAAAAACGACGGCCAGATTTAATTACCTTAGATGTTGAAATGCCAGAATTGGATGGATTAGAAACCCTTGCCATTATTCAAGAGTTGAATGCTAAAACACCAGACATTTTTCCAATGGGAGTAGTCATGGTCAGTGCCTTTACTCATAAAGGTGCTGATATTACGATAAAAGCCCTTGAAAATGGAGCTTTTGATTTTATCACAAAGCCCGAAGGTAAAATATTTGATGCAAACAAAGATATTCTTCGAAGGCAGTTGGTTGCAAAAATAAGATATTTTGCATCCAGAATGATTGCATCCAAAAAAAAAAATTCAGATCAGGGCGTTACAATTCCTACGCATCCCAAATTATTACAGAAGCCACAACCTGTCACTATTATTGAGAAAAAAAATCAAACAATAAAAGCATTATTCATTGGTGTGTCAACCGGAGGGCCAAGAGCATTAGTCTCTATGCTTCCTCAATTATGTGAGGTGACGACATTACCCATTTTTATTGTTCAACATATGCCCCCCAAATTTACTGAATCTCTTGCTGCAAGTCTTGATACAAAATGCCGATATACAGTTGTAGAAGCTAGTGAAAACGATATTATTCAAGACAAGTTTGTATATATTGCTCCGGGAGGAAAACACATGCTGCTTCGGCGACGTGGAAATGATATTGTTGTAGTCATCAATGAACAACCGCCTGAGCAGGGATGTAGACCATCAGTAGATGTTTTATTTCGATCTGCAGTGCCTGTTTATGATGGTGATGTTATTGCTATTATTTTAACCGGAATGGGGTGTGATGGCACAAAAGGAATTAGAGCATTAAAACGATCAGGTGCTTATGTAATAGCGCAAGATGAAGAATCCAGCGTTGTTTGGGGTATGCCTGGAAGCGCGGTTCGATCAGGCAATGTGGATGAAATCATATCATTAAACAATATTCCCAATGCAATTGAAAAAATTTTGGCCAAAGAATGATCTATGTTTTCATAACTTAATCATCATATGGATTCACGATTTAAATACCTTTCCCATTGAAAAACAGAAACTCTGGTCCCAAAATATTTAAATTTTGAAAGCACTCAATTATCAAATTGAGTAACGCCAAATCTAAAAATTTTTTTCAAGATTTTTGGTTTATCCAATGGGAAAGTTATTTAATCATGAATTGTTATTAACATATCTTTTGTAATTGAATGATTGTCACGTTATAACAGAAAGAGGTCCTCATGGATATTTCAAATGGAGTATTTGAAACGATAAGGAATTATATTCAAAAAGTGAGCGGTATTTGTTTAAAGGAAGATAAAAAATATCTAATTGAACAGCGTGTTAAGCCAATTTTAAAACAATATAACATTCGTGATTTTGCAGAATTAGCAAGAATTCTTACTGGCATTCATTCCCCTCAATTAAAAGAAGATATTATTCTATCCATTACAACGCATGAAACGTCATTTTTTAGAGATTTCTATCCTTTTGAGGCGTTTCGTTTAACGATTCTTCCCAGTGTAGCAAAGTCTATATCCCAAAAATCAATTTTAAAATGCAGAATTTGGAGCGCAGGGGCATCTACAGGCCAAGAGGCTTATAGTATTGCCATGATGATTAATGAATTTATTCAAACAAAGTATAACCCAGGCCTAATGAAAGAACATTTTAGTATTACTGGGACAGATATTTCAACGTGGGCCCTTAAAAAAGCGCTTTCTGCTGAATATTATGATTATGAAATAGCTCGCGGATTATCAGAAAGTCGAAAAAAGCAATATTTTAACCAATTAGATAATAATATATGGAAACTCAAGGATATAATAAAAAATATGGTAACATTTCAAAGGCTTAATCTAATTGATCCCTTATCTGTATTGGGATCATTTCATGTGATTTTTTGCCGAAATGTATTAATTTATTTTGATCATTATGTCAAAGTGCATATATTGGAACAATTCTATGACATGTTATCTAATGATGGCTTTTTGTTATTAGGCTCAATGGAAAACACATATAATATTTTTGACCGATTTCGTTCAATTCAATGCGGGAATTCTGTGATATACACTAAATGATACAGCCAGGTTCAAAAAATTTGGGATGTAAAATCTAAGAACAGAGGTCACGTCCTATTTTTTCTTGTTGAATATCTAACACAGTTTGCGCAATAAAAAGAAGGCTTTTTAAATCATTGCATAGTGTTTGAAAAAGCGAACTGGTGGGTAATTGTAAATCAGAATAACAATTCTTTATTCGATCTTGATATTCTGTTGCCATATGTTTCAACATAATGGATAGCGGCGTGCAAGATATCTTTTTTGATACGCGTTTTGCAGCGTCAACAGCGAGTATATTTGATGACTCAATGACTGCATGGAAAAACCCAACTTCTTTTAATATATCGTTTGTGATGGAGTTTTTTTGTTTGGTGAGGACTTGAATAAAGTCATTAAGCTGTCGCTTTAATCCGCCTACAACTAACCCCATTAATAAGGCATTTTCAATGTCTCTGAATGGAATAACCATTTTTTCATATGCATTTCCCAATTCACCTAAACAATGATCAGAAGGTATGGATACGTTATGGAGTTGAATGGATGCATGCTGGCAAGGTATTAAATAATTAAAATGAATTGGCGTAACAATTAATCCAGGTGTGTCACGTGGAATAAGAAAGGCAGAAAAGTATTGGCGATGGTCGATTTTTTCTGTTACTGCAATAACAATAAACAAATCAGACAGTGGGCCATTGGTTACAAATGATTTTTCTCCTTGAAGAATAAACCCATTGTTTGTTTGGATTGCATGGGTTGTTAAATACTTTGGATGTGATCCAATTTTAGGTTCACTCACTGCAAAACTAACACACACTTGCCCATTAATAATCTTTTGAATATATTGTTTTTTTTGATTTTCAGACCCAAATTCAAACAAACAACATGTTGTAATTAACTCTTGAATGATCCAGCTTAATGCAATGCCAATATTTGATCCTAAAACAATGTGTTGGCCAGCCTTTGAAATATCTGACCAATCACCGCCTTGCCCCCCATTGTTTTTTGGGATTGCCAGGCCAAATAGATGATGTTGCGCCATTTGTTGCCAAAGGGTCTTATAAAAATGAGGCTCAGACCAATGACTTGGAGTCATTGAAATATACTTTTTTGCAAATGATTCAAAATGATCAGGATTCATCTTTTGAATTGTTCCTTATGCAATCAAACGTATGACAATCAATGAACAGTTCTAACCGCTTTCACATATGCGTGAAATTCAAAACTGCCCCAGATAATATCTCCACTGCCAAAATGAATGCCCCATCGAGAACTGGGAGAACGTAAATCAGAAGACCAACACCATAATTGATTGCTATTAAAAATCAAATCAATATATAACCCATTATATTCCACACATTCTAATAAGGTATTTAATTCTTCAAGGGTTGGTATTCTCCAATCTGAGTACCCTGCGAAACGATTTACCTTCAGCGTATTAAGATAATGTTCAGCCTCTTTATATGTCAGAGAGTCATCAGAGCCTGACTGTTGCCACATCAAACCTGTACGTTTATCAAGAATAGTTTCTTGTTCTTTGTTTAGAACAAAATCATTCTCAAAACTGCCTAATGAATTCCATTCATTATCATAAAAATTATATTTTTTGACCATGGCTTTTGCTTCATGGTCAATAATTTGTTTTGGCTGTGATCTCAAAACAATGCTTGGGGTTATGCGTGGTTTATGAGAATTATAATCCTGACGTTGTTTTTGTTTTTCTATATTGGCTATTTTAATTGTTTCTTGTGTTATTTTTTCTTGTTCTAATTTGGGATTATACACTTTTATAAGAATAGTTTTATCTTGATTTGCAATCAAATTTACTTGTAACCAATCGGATATTAGACCATCTTTGGCAATTGCCTTTATTTGCCATATGCCTTCATTTAATGTTATTTGATGCGTATCTTGAATTTTAAATTGATGGTACTCATTTTTAATTATAAAGGTGGCATTCAATACTGATATAGGAATTATGAGTTGCTGACCAATATGGATGGTTGAATTGGTCAATGAATTGAATTCCTTAATTTGTTTAGGTGTTTTGTGATAGATCCTGAAAAGTCCCATGAGTGTTTCTCCAGGCTGTACAATATGGGTGAGGTATTGGCCTGTTTGAATGGCTCGATCTTTTGGTATAGCAATGATAGAAAGCGCTGCTGTTTTATTAGAAGGCCATTTTAGTGTTAAATCTATGATGCTTTGCTTATTATTTTGAACCTCAACAGTTATCGAATCTGATTGTAAGGTATTATTGCCATAAGCCGTCACTTGCCATATACCTGTGGGCAGTTCGATTTTTTCCCCACCTTTATTCTCAATTTTTTGATTATCTTTTATATATACCACACGTGAGTTTATGAAGGTATTATTAAAAAAGGTATTTACAGTTAAAGAACCAAATGACGTCATTGGTCGGAATAATAGCAGTGGATACTGCTTTCCTTGAAAATAGGCATTTGGGATTTTGGATATAATTTCAGTTTCAGATATAAGAGAGGTTTTTCCAGGAAAGAGTAGATTATTCATTTGAACAATGTCATGGTGAGAAGGTAGTATGACCATTCGGCCTACTTCTCCAAGCATAGAGATGAGGGATTGAACAGATGTGTTATTACCCCAAACAATCAGTTGTGCTTGTTCTAACGTCCAGGGCTCAATAACAGATTGTATTGTCAACAAGGCTTTTTGAAATTTTGATGTTTCTACAGAGGGTCTGATTTGATAATAAACATCAATGGAGCCTGTTTCCAACAAGCGATTACCGATTATTGTTGAATCATTTAATTGAGAATAGCCTATTTCTATACCAATGCTGATTAATCGATTTTGTATGCTTTGAGGTCCCAACTTTTCAGATTGTGTTTCTTTCATTGTTTCATGCCATGTTTTTTTATGCATACCATTTGGCGCGCAACGAATGGTTGTTAGGCCTAACGCATCATCAATCATTATACATGGATGTGCAATTGCAATTTGCGCTAATTGTATCGTATAATTTTTATCAATTGCATCCAACACATGATTTTGTGAATTGCCATCCCCAAACAAAGATAGGCGATAGGTATGAAAAGGTTTAAACTGCCATTTGATTGAGTCAAGATCTTGATTATCAACCATTGTCTGGATATGATGATCTTTTTTCAAATCATCAAATCGTATAATTGAATTGATAGGTGTTTCTGAAGTAAACTGGATAGAAGGTAACATGGCTTTGGATATCAAATAATAATATCCGCATACCCCGGTGACACAAGCCCAAGATAATGATAATAAAATCAAAATAGACCATAAAAATTTAGGAATGGGGTAGTTTTTCAATAAAGGGATACCAATGTTTGGTGCGAGAGCACTCAAACGTTGCTTACCATCTCTTGTTTTTGGTGCAATTCGTAATGGAATACCAAATTTTCTTTCAATATCAGTATCTGGTAAAACAGTATGTAAAAAGGAATCTTTAATCATCTGACCCAGTGGGGTTTTCGATAGTTTAGACAATCGTTTCAATGCTGCATCAGGCGTCAATTCTAACCGAACACGTTCTAATGACCATTCCCATTTTAGATGAGCTGGGCTGTCAATATGATGAGGTTCTGTTTTTTTGATTTCAGTAATTATGAAATGAATGATTTGTTCTTGTTTATTGTGAGTTAGTCTATTTGCAAATCCCGCTCGTAAACATGCTAATACTTGCTTTGAAAAATGAAGGCCTGCAATGGTATATGTTGTTCCTGGAATAGAAATGATACACTCACTACTTTCAGGTTGTAACTGAGGAAAAAATGTTTTTCGAATCTTATCGATTAACCCAATACTAACTGGTTGAATCATAGCACTGGCTTGCGCCAGGGGAAGACAATCTTTTAAAAAAGCATCTAAAAATGTAGCGATATTGCATCCTTTTTGGATGATTGGACGAGGAATTTTAACATGTGCTT
>Ga0272440_1003196_pt1 | contig 12333 bp, 10 predicted proteins | sample SSMMMBAug17_FD_192440 | JGI IMG/M metagenome (GOLD analysis project Ga0272440, IMG submission 192440) | Marine sediment archaeal communities from Little Sippewissett salt marsh, Falmouth, MA, United States - SSM-MMB-Aug17 | ecosystem: Environmental > Aquatic > Marine > Wetlands > Sediment ... | reverse complement strand
ATTTTTATAAAACAAATTGGGCATCCTTCATATTCCAGTATATTATCAGTAAAAGTGAAGATGGCAAAAAGTGTTTACAAAAACTGGAAAAGAAACATGGTAAAGCTAAAGGAATGACTCTACTAAGTAAAAAGATTGGTGTCGCAGTCTACTATATGATGAAAAATCTTCCTGCAAAAAATAAAACTTTCAGAGAAAAGCATAGACGTCCCCTTTAATCCCCTAGTATCTCCCATTTATATGATCCATTTTTTAAATATCTTGCTTTGTTTTTTTTATTGCATATATATAAGTTTGTAATTCATCGTTTGTTCATTGATATTGAAAAGCTGTAAATTGAAAAAAGGAAAAATTACAATGGCCATAATTTTAAAATTAACACTTGATTATACATTCAAAAAAATGTTTTCTAAGAATATTGATATTTTGATAGATTTATTTAGTTAATTCAGTCTTAGAATTCCCAGAACTTGAAAAGGTTAAATGCATTGAAATTAAAAATCCTCAAATTTTAGCAGAGGATATCCATAAAAAGTATATTATTCTGGATATTATGGCATATGATGACTATGGTAGGCAATACAAATATTGAAATGCAAGCTGCAAAATATGATTCTTACCCTGATAGAGCTGCTTTTTACCTGAGTCGAATTTTTGGTGCACAATTAAAAAAAGGTGAGCCGTATCATTTAATCGCGCCTGTTTTTGGTATTCATTTTCTAGGTTATATTCAATAGGAAAGGAAAAGGGGACGTCTATGATTTAATGCTTTTCTTTGAAAGATACAACCGGGCGTATGTAAAAGATAGGGGAAAATGAAGCCTCAATCAAAAACCGAAACCCAACCAATGTCCGAAACCAATGTAGGGGCGAACCTTATGTTCGCCCTCCGAACTAAAACCACAAACGAACCGATATCCAAAAAACAATGTATATGGGTTCATGGTTTACCTTCGCCATCGGTCATTGGTTTGATTTCGGATTCTGTTAGAGGGCGAACATAAGGTTCGCCCTACATTGGTTTCGGACATTGGTTGGATTTCGGTTTTTGTTCGAGGCAACATTTTCCCCTAACTTGTACATACGCCCGATACAACCACCTCTTGCCAACAAAAGCATAAAATCATAGACGTCCCCCTTTTTCTGGTATTATTCTTTAGATTCAAGCATTTGTTTCAGGCGAATGATTTCTTGCTCTTTTTCTTGAATAAGAAGAAAAGCTTGAAATTTTTCTTTTTCCGCCTGCTCCTTTTCCTTTTCCGCCTGCTCCTTTTCCTTTTCCGCCTGCTCTTTCATTCTCATTGCAAGTACATAATCATCTTGCAATTTTTGCCTTGCATATTCTTCAGTTCTTTGAACACGTAACCATTCCTCATGTAATCGATATTGTTCTTGCAATTGATCATTTCTGGTAAATGTTTGTAACATTTCAAGTACCTCCTTTATTTCCGCATTGGATTTAAGGTACTCTGGTATTATTCTTTAGATTCAAGCATTTGTTTCAGGCGAATGATTTCTTGCTCTTTTTCTTGAATAAGAAGAAAAGCTTGAAATTTTTCTTTTTCCGCCTGCTCCTTTTCCTTTTCCGCCTGCTCTTTCATTCTCATTGCAAGTACATAATCATCTTGCAATTTTTGCCTTGCATATTCTTCAGTTCTTTGAACACGTAACCATTCCTCATGTAATCGATATTGTTCTTGCAATTGATCATTTCTGGTAAATGTTTGTAACATTTCATGTACCTCCTTTATTTCCGCATTGGATTTAAGGTACTCTGGTAAAGGCATGGATGGATCTTGCGGTCTTGAGATATAATCGCTCCATTGCTCTAATTCACCCCATTTAATTGTATTACTTTTAACTGCTTTTTTAAACTTGCTTAGTTCAATATAATACAATTCTAAATGGTTATTCAGTTGCTTATATGTTTTATGGTTTAACATGCCAAAATGATGAAACCAATCATCACAGTGATCACCAAAAAAAATATCTGATGTCAGCAGATGTATACCAAAACAAGGCCTTAACTGAAAATAATTGTCTTTGCCTTTAGGCAATTGATCACGATACATGCCTGTCAAATAATATAATGAACGATTTGGATAATACGTAAAAGCCGAAGCCTCCATTTCTAGATTGATCCAGATGCCAGTAATTTTATCTTTTGCCCGAATATCAAGAATGCCTTGTTTTTGTATGCTACATGGTTGACTGATATCATAAGGATTTTTGATTTCAATTTTACTGAAACCAGGGCCTAAACCATCATGCGCCATAACAGCATTTAACAATTTTGTTAAAGGGCGGCTTTCTTTTTCCCTGGCGAAAATCCATTTAAAGGCAATGTCGTTGTAAATATTAATTTCTGTATTTTTTATTTTTTGCGCCATGAAATTTTTTCCATTTTCCAGATGAATGATTTCGCATAATTCATTATATATAATATTTGTTATATTTAGCCTTGTCAATGCTTGTTTAAGTTTGTGCTTCTATAAGTTGAGGTTTATCCAAAAGATAGATCTATAAATCCATAAAAAAAGGGGACATAAACGTCCCCTTTTAAAAGAATCAAGCTATGAATAATGCAAATCAGCCTGTTGCAGCTTTGTGAGTTTTAATCTTAACTTTTTCTGTAAGACCTTCATAATATTCACGCAGAATAGCCACAACTTCATCACGACCGAAATGATCCGGCAAATCTCCGCCTTCAGACAGCATTTTTCGAAGCATGGTACCGCTTAATAGAACACGATCTTGTTTATCATGAGGACATGTTCTCAATGATGCCATACCATCGCATTTGTGGCAATAGAATGTCCAGTCGATTTTAAGTGGGGTACAAAGCAGCGCTTTGCCTTCAGCTTCAGGTTTTGGAATTTTGTTGAAAATAGTTTGCGCTTCAAACATGCCATAGAAATCGCCAACGCCAGCGTGGTCACGACCAATGATCATGCGTGAGCAGCCATAGTTTTGACGAAATGTTGCATGCAATAATCCTTCACGTGGGCCAGCATAACGCATATCCAATGGATACCCACCCTGTACAACTTTATCTTCAACAAAATAATTTTTAACCAATGAGTCAATACATCGGACACGAACTTCAGCAGGAATGTCGCCTGGTTTCAGATTGCCAACCAATGAATGAATAAATACACCATCACATACTTCAACAGCGATTTTTGCCAGATATTCATGAGAACGATGCATGGGGTTTCTTAATTGAAGGGCAGCAACTTCTTTCCATCCTCTGTCTTCAAATATTTTTCGGGATTCAGCCGGGCGTTGATAAATACCTTTATATTTTGTAGGATAGTCACCTTCAGACAAAACTTTAACAGGTCCAGCCAGGTTGACATCTTTTTGATTCATAACCATCTGAACACCAGGATGGTCATCACGTGCAACTTCCCAGAAATCTTTAGTCGTTTTAGTGCCTTCACCCATGAATACTTTTTCGCATTCGTATTCTTTGTCAGCCTGAGTCATTTCATATTTCTCGGTGACATTCATGGTGGCCATAATGATTTTGCCTTCAGGATCATACAAAGCAATATCGTCACCAATGTTGATTGCATCGGCATCTGCTTTGTCTGCTGACAATGTAACAGGAATGGGCCAGAATGTGCCATCAGACATCAAGAAATTGTCACATACGCCTTTCCAGTCTGCTTTGGTCATAAAACCAGTCAGCGGACTAAAACCACCAATACCCATCATAATAAGATCACCCTTTTCACGAGGGCTGATTTCGATTTTTTTAAGACCTTCCGCTTTTGTTTTCTCTGCGTCAAGCGCTGCGCCTTCGAGCAAGCAGCAGGTCAGTCCTTTTCCACCATGTGGAGGGATCAAATTTGACATGTACATTAATCTCCTTTTTTTTCTTTGTTATCTTTTCACTTACAAAAAACAATTCACCGAACCATTTTTTGCATGTGAATATTATCTTTTCCTAAAAAAGTTATTTCAATATTGTATTTAATTGAAATTTGTTTGTCAAGTTTTTTCGCAAGGTATCAATAATATAGCTATTGATAAATTTGCTTTCAAATTTTTCAGTTGAAAGTCATATCCATAATATGCTACAATATAAAGCACTTTTCGGATATGGCTTGAATAGCTCAGGTTTGATATCCAAATAAAAAGATTGTGAGTAAAAATTTTATGAAAAAAAGTACAAAACCTAATGAAATGCAAGTAGGACAGCGCTGGATGAGCGAAATGGAACCAGAATTGGGAGTTGGTATCATTCAATTTGTCGAGCGTCGACGCATTGGAATTGATTTTCCAGCATCTGAAATTCATCGCATGTATTCAATAGAAACCGCACCAATCAGAAGGGTCGCATTCAGAGTCGGCGATCGGGTCAATCTTCAAAATGGCCATTCCTTTGTTGTCACAGAGATTAAAGAAAAGAGTCATTTATTTTCTTATTATGATGGCGAGCAATACTATCCAGAAACTGATATTTCCCACATTTTGGTTCTCAACACCCCTGAAGACAAACTGTCTGCCGGGCAATTGGATTATCTTCAAACCTATATGTTAAGGCTTGAAACATTGTTTGTTCGGCATCGTTTCAGAAAATCGGCTGCTTTCGGATTTGTTGGCGGATGTATTGATCTTTTGCCGCATCAGCTCTATATTGCACATGAAGTCAGCAATAGATACTTACCTCGCGTTTTACTGGCTGATGAGGTCGGATTGGGCAAAACCATTGAAGCCTGTTTGATTATCCACCGATTGCTTCAATCCGGGCGTATGGAACGTGTTTTGATTTTGGTTCCGCAAATTTTGATTTTTCAATGGTTTGTTGAGTTATATCGCAGGTTCAACATTTCATTTCGTATTGCGGATGAAAAATATTTTAAAGACGTCAAAAAAGAATCAAGCAGCGCCAATCCTTTTTCTGAATCACAGCTTATTCTGTCGGCAATTGAAACCATTGAAAACGATCCTCTTGTTAAAAGCCAGGTTATCAATGCTGGATGGGACATGATTGTCATTGATGAAGCCCACCATCTGAAAAAAGACAGTCCCATGTATCCAACAATCAAGCAACTGGCCCAACAAACACATGGCTTATTGTTGCTGAGCGCTACACCTGAACAACTCGGTCTGGAAAATCATTTTGCACGTCTTCAGCTATTGGACCCGGATCGCTACTATGATTATGACGCCTTTATGAATGAGTCGGCCAATTATCAAAAAGTTGCCTATCTGATTGAAAATATTGAAAAACAAGATCGTATTGATCTGGCAACCATTGAAAAGCTGCATGATATATTTAACAAAATGGGCATACGACATCTGGACGATATCCTGTCCCAAAAAAATATCAGCAAAACCAAACTGATAAACCAGATTATGGATACGCATGGCACAGGAAGGGTCATGTTTCGCAATACCCGATCCATTGTCAAAGGTTTTCCAAAGCGTATGATTCATCTTGTGCCACTGGATGATATCACTGATGAAATCCTTTTTACGCAAAATAGTCTGGAATTGTTGTTGGATTTGGGCCTGTCTGAACAAAAGCCCATTTTTCAACTGGAAAATGATCCCAGAATTCTTTGGCTGGTTGATTTTCTAAAAAATCATAAAGAGAAAAAATGCTTGTTGATCTGTTGCTATCCAGAGAAGGTCGTTGGTATTCAAAAAGCGCTCGAATATCATATGAATGTTCAGATCTCTGTATTTCATGAAAATATCCCCTTGAGACAGCGTGATGAAAACGCCGCATGGTTTGCCGACTCTGATGGCGCACAGATTCTATTATGCTCTGAAATGGGGAGCGAGGGAAGAAACTTTCAGTTTGTCCAAAGTTTGATTTTGTTTGATCTGCCGCCATCACCAGATCTGTTGGAACAACGTATCGGACGATTAGATCGCATTGGCCAAAAAAAATCCATTGATATTTATATTCCTTTTGCCAGAAACAGCCCGCATATGGAATTAATTTTATGGTACCATAAAGGATTGGATGCGTTTTCAAAAATTATTCCCTACGCACAACCTGTGTATGAAATTTGTAAACCACGCTTAATAGAAACAATACTTGAGCCATCCGAAACAATGGATGAATTTGAAAAACTTATTTCAGACACAAAAGATTTATCTAAGCAAATGGAACAGGCCTTAAATCGTGGACGAGATAAACTTTTAGAGCGAAATTCATTTGACATATCTGTGGCCAAACAAATAAAAGATGCCATTATTACTGCTGATAAAGATTCTGCTATTGAACCTTACTGTCAAAAACTATTTGGTTTTTTCGGCATTTCGTTGGATGAACTCAGACAACGCACCTACCGCATGAGGGCCACGCATCGATATAATGATAAATTTGCAGGCCTTAACAATAAAATGCGTGTGACCTTTGATCGAAAAAAATCATTGATGCTTGAAAATGTCACATTTCTTTCCCTGGATCATCCCATGATTTCCAATGCAATGGAGCTGTTAATTGGTGAAGGCAATGGACAATGTTGTCTGGCAATCTGGCAAGATGTCAGAAAATCGTGTATTTATTTGGAGTCTTTATATATTCTTGAATGTGTCGCTCCCAAAAACCTTTATATGGACAGATTTATTCCATCAACGCCCATTCGTTTGATTGTTAATGATCAGCTCAAAAATTGCAAAAAACTATTTGAATCAGATGGTTTTGAAAAGCGATTGGAGGATGCCAGATATTCCAGCAATTTATTTGAAGATGCTATTAAGCTCGTACCTAAAATGATTGCAACGACAGAACTAATTGCTCAAAAAGAAGCGGATCGAATTATTGCTGAAACCCTGCAAGAAATTGAAGAACAGATGGATAATGAAATCATGCGTTTGAAAGCACTTAAATCAATGAATCCCAGTGTGAGAGACATTGAAATCAAAGCGGCAATTAAAGAAAAGCAAAACCTGATTGAATATGCATCATCAGCACGTATTCGGATTGATGCCATCCGCTTGATCAAAAGAGGAGTCATTTAATGAAATTGGAGACACCCAAAAAAATATTGTTTATAGATGATGACAAAGATATTCGTGATGTATTGGCGCATTATCTGGAACAAAAGAAATTTCAGGTGATCCAGGCAGATAATGGATTTGATGGCCTCAGCCTGTATGTTTCAGAAAAACCCGATCTTGTTTTAGTGGACATTGTCATGCCTGAAATGACAGGTCTTGAGTTAACAGAAAAACTATTGGAAATAGATTCAGATGCTGTTGTTATTGTAATTTCTGGTACAGGTTGCATGATGGATCCGATCAAGGCATTAAAAATAGGTGCATGGGATTTTATTTTCAAGCCCATTGAGGACTTTGTGCTGCTGGACCATGCAGTTTCCAAAGCCTTTGACCAGTCAAAAATGAAAAAAGAAAAGAAAGCCTTTGACCAATTGCTTAAAGAGCAAATCAGGCAAAGAACCGATGAGCTTGAAAAAACCAACAATCGCCTGTTGCAAGAAATTGACAAGCACAAAAAGACAGAAACCATTTTAGCAGCGAAAGAAAATCATTATCGCGGTATTTTTGAAAATGCACCTGTAGGGATTTTTCAAACCACGCATGAGGGGAAATTTATTGATGCCAACCCTGCCCTTGCAAATATGTTTGGATATGACACGCCGAATGAATTAATTGATACAGTCAATCAATCATCCATTGCGTTTGTATTGTATGAGCATCCTGATATTCGTGAACAAACCCTTAACAAAGCACTGGAAAAAAAGGATTGGATTACTGTAGAAACAAAATTTCGCCACAAACAGGGTCATATGATACCTATCAATTTAATATTCAAGATCGAATGGGATGACAGCGGACATACCAAATATCTGACCGGTTTTGTTGAAAAGAGGATCAACGATGATTGTCTCTGATACCATTGCTGCGATATCTACAGCAATGGGGCAGGCAGGAATTGGTATTATTAAGATATCCGGGCCGATGGCCATTAAGGGAAGTCTATTATTTTTTAGAGATAAAAACAAAACATTTCTAAATCCAACTACCATTGTGACCCATAAAATGATTCATGGATGGATAGTCGATCAAGATAGTGTAATCATTGATGAAGTTTTGTGGGTCTGCATGACAAGACCATGTTCGTACACAGGTGAAGATGTTGCAGAAATTCATACACATGGCAGCCAGGTGGTCCTTCAAGCAATCCTTGAAATAATTCTGACTGTTCCAGATATCCGATTGGCAGAACCTGGAGAATTTACCAGGCGCGCTGTCCTGAATGGTCGCATGGATTTAACTCGTGCAGAGGCGATACAAGATATTATTTCAGCCCAGACACAAAAAGCACTTCAGTTATCATCTTCCCATTTAAGCGGGCAATTTCATACCCTGATCACCAGATTAAAAGATTGCATCTTTAAATGCCTGACACAAATAGAAGCGTCAATTGATTTTCCTGATGAAATGATAGATGAAACGCCCATTGCATTTTCATTGGTGCCATATATCGCCCAACTGGATCAATTAATCAAGAGTTACGATCAAACATCAATATATCGTGAAGGTTTTCGTGTGGTTATTATTGGACGGCCCAATGTCGGGAAATCAAGCCTTCTGAACTGTTTATTGACAAAAGATCGGGCTATTGTATCCCAACAGCCAGGAACAACACGCGATATAATTGATGCACAGCTCAGTATTGAAAACATCCCAATTACACTTTATGACACAGCCGGCATTCATCAAACATCAGATACAATTGAACAGCAAGGAATCGCACTTGCAAAGGAATTGATCGCACGTTCAAATCTTATATTGTTTATTATTGAAGCTGACAGGTGTTTATCATCAGATGATTTTTTGGTGCATCAGGAAATTAAAGCGCAAAAATGGTTATTGTGCGCCAATAAGATTGATCGGGTAAAAAAAATTCAAATAGACAATATACCCATACAATGGCCTGAGCCGATATGTATTTCGGCACGTCATGATATTGGAATTAAAAACCTGAAAAAAGCCATTGTAAATCATATTATGCAGCAAAATGCAGACTTACCTGATCCCCAATTTTTGATTAATCTCAGACAAAAAAAATGTCTGGAAAAAGCAAAGGACGCGCTCATGCAGGCGCAAACTGCTTACACTGATAATATGCCGATTGATTGTGTGGTAATTGATATCCACACTGCTTTAGATGCACTGGGAGAAATTACTGGTGCTGTTTATTATGAGCATGTTTTGGATGAAATATTTTCGTCGTTTTGTATTGGTAAATAAATAATTATAGGAATGCGCTGAAATAACTTCCTCATTATTGATATTGTTCGTTTTGAGGTAATTGTGCTGTAGAGACGTAGCATGCTACGTCTCTACACGTCCTTATTTTTTTGGACGATCAAGAAAAATGGGTATGTTATTTTCAGAGCCTTCCATAGCATATATGATGCCTAAATTTAAAAAAGGAGTTCGTATGCGGACAGAAATAATTCCCTTTTATCAACAATATGAAGAACTGGTCTCTCAGTTGGATCAAGTGTTTAACCAAATGAAAGAACAATATTCAGAATGCGTCACCTGCCATCTGGGATGTTCTGACTGTTGTTATGCATTGTTCGATTTGACATTGATTGAGGCCATGTACATTCACGATAAATTTTTTGAATTGGTGGATGAACAACAACAAAAACCCATTCTGGAAAAAGCGGAACAGGTTGATCGCCAGATCCATGTGATCAAGAAAAAAGCTTTCAAAGCCGCCCAGAGTGGTCGGGACCAGAACGAAATTATGATGGATATCTCGCGTGAAAAAATAGGATGTCCATTTCTAAATAGTGACAATCAATGTATTTTGTATGACTATCGCCCAATAACCTGCCGGGTATATGGCCTTCCCACTGCAATTGGAGATATAAGTCACACCTGCGGCAAAACTAATTTTGAAAAAGGTGTAACATACCCAACATTAAAAATGGATCAAGTTTATGACCGCATGATCAAGCTTTCAATGGAATGGACATCTAAGATTGGTTCACGCTATGACAAACTTCATGAAGTACTTGTGCCCCTGTCAATGGCACTGATCACTGACTATAACGATTCTTATTTGGGATTGAAAGAACCTGAATCCGAAAATAAAGGAAATTCAAAATGCGACAGATGACACAGGCAGATAAGGAACGAAAAAAATATATCTTTGACAGCATGTCGCCAAGACGACAAAAACATATCTTGAAAAAAGGCTATGATGAATGGGATCCATTCATTGAGCCGCAAGATCCGATTGACATTCGGAAAGACAAAACAAAAAGAACATCACAGACTTTGATTCGGGAATTTCTTTCAGAATGTAATCCTGAAAAATATAACAATGCCTATGGTCGCGGTGCATTTGATCTTTGCCTGGGATTGATCAACGATGACGAACGTTACAAAGGCATGTATGACTTTGCCTGTTGGTATCAAGAACTCTTGCGCAGTGAAAATCAGATATAGGAGTTGGCATAATGAATCAAGTAAGTGATGATTTATTTTTGGCGCATACCAATCCGACCTATACATTTGATGAATTATTGCAGATGATTCAATCCTTTCATGGTCATGTTGCGCCAGGTGTTATCATGGGTGCAGTTATGGTAGATATGGCTCTCCAGCATATGCAATCCGATATATTATATGATACCACCTGTGAGACATTCAATTGTTTGCCAGATGCCATTCAATTACTGACACCATGCACCATTGGAAATGGATGGCTGAGAGTTTTTGATTTTGGCCGATTTGCGCTGTCTGTGTATGACAAATTCAAAGGCAATGGTTTTCGGGTTTATGTTGATAGCGACAAACTGAAAAATTGGCCTGAAATCAATTCCTGGTTTTTCAAGCTTAAACCTAAAAAAGAACAAGATTCCAAGCAATTGTTTACTGATATTAAAAATGCAGCAATGAATTTGTATCAGGTTAAGCCCATACAGATGCATCCACAGTACCTGGTTAAACGTTCTTTAGGGAAAATAACAGTTTGTCGTGTTTGCCATGAGGCGTATCCACAAAAGCATGGCAATATATGCAAGAGCTGTCAAGGCGATACGCCCTATTTGACATCCGAACAACCGGTCAAAGATATCTTTGATTTTTCAAATGAATTGACCAAAATACCTGTGAGTCAGAGTGAGGGGCTCAAAGCGATTCATGACATGACTCAAATTATTCCTGGAAAGTCCAAGGGGCCGGCAATCAAGCGTGGTCATACCATTACTGTTGGGGATATCTGTCGGCTTCAGCAAATGGGCAGGCAATACATATATGATGACGACACACACGTATCTGATAATCACATTCATGAAAACGATGTTGCACAAGCTTTTGCATCACGTATGGCAGGCGAGGGCATAAAATATGATGATCTGCCTCATGAAGGTAAAATTGACTTTATCTCAGATCGTGATGGTCTTTTGGTGGTGGATACAGTTCGGCTGGAATCGTTCAATCATGTGCCGGGTGTCATGTGTGCCACGCGAAAAAGTTTTTCAGTTGTTCAAAAAGATCGTAAACTGGCCGGTACAAGGGCGATCCCGCTTTATTTATCCAAAGAGATTTTTTCGCAAGCAATGAATGTACTTGAACAAGGGCCATTGTTTAGCGTATTGCCGCTCAGAAAGGCAAAAATTGGAATTTTGGTTACAGGTACTGAAGTCTTTCAAGGATTGATAAAGGATCAGTTTATACCAATCATATCCACAAAAATTGCCAAATTTGGGTGTTCAATTATTCAATCGTTGATCGTTCCCGATGATCGAGAGATTATCAAGGAAAGTATTGAAAACATAGTTCAGGCAGGTGCGGATTTAATTATCACAACCGCTGGTTTATCAGTTGATCCTGATGATATTACGCGGTTGGGCTTAACAGATGCCGGTGCATCCAACATATTATATGGCATGCCTGTTTTGCCTGGGGCAATGACCTTGCTGGCCAATATTGATCAGGTTCAGGTGATTGGTGTTCCAGCCTGTGCCCTATATTTTCCCACAACCAGTTTTGACTTACTTTTGCCCCGACTTCTGGCAGGTCTTCAAATTACACGTGCAGACATTGCTGCTCTTGGACATGGGGCGTTTTGTTGGGGATGTAAAAAATGTACGTTTCCGAAGTGTAATTTTGGTAAGTAAGCACGTACAAAAGAATAAGATCGTGTAGAGATGTAGCACGCTACGTCTCTACAGTATAACCAAAATCGCATAGGTCTATAAGTTTTGGTATTTTTCAATAGCCGAGAATATACATATGTTTAAGAACGAATGTAGGGGCAAACCTTGTGTTTGCCCTTCGACAAAAAATCGGAAACGCGCCTATGTCCGAAACCAATGT
>Ga0272440_1003195_pt1 | contig 12335 bp, 9 predicted proteins | sample SSMMMBAug17_FD_192440 | JGI IMG/M metagenome (GOLD analysis project Ga0272440, IMG submission 192440) | Marine sediment archaeal communities from Little Sippewissett salt marsh, Falmouth, MA, United States - SSM-MMB-Aug17 | ecosystem: Environmental > Aquatic > Marine > Wetlands > Sediment ... | reverse complement strand
TCAAGAATTTACGCCTGTTACTCAGTGAAAAAACTGCAGGAGTAAGCGATACAGTGAATGAGCTTCATAATATCATGCAAAAACAAACCGAGCAATTCATGAGTTTTATGCAGCCACTTACAAAATCTTAAAAGGGAGTGAAACATGCCAATTTATAACTATAAAAATCATCATATTTCATATCGATACGATGGAGAAAAGGTAACTCCAGACTCCAGTTATCGCATTTTTAAATGGGAAGAAAGGGGACGTCTATGCTTTTATGCTTTTCTTTATAAGTTTCAGCCTCTTGCCGATAAAAGCATAAAATCATAGACGTCCCATTTTTGCCCCTTTTTGCCTGAATATTAAAAAAAAATTGATAAAAAAAACACTAATGGCTTAGCAGGCTTAAGTATTTAACAAAAAAATAAAATTTCAGCATATGGATAGCTAATGATTCTGTTTTTGAAAATACTTTTTTTTTTGAGGATGTTTAAATTTTTCTTAGAAGGCCCATTTAGGGGTCAAAAAGGGCCTTCTAAGAGCTAAACATGGTTATTTTGATTTTGAATTTGATTTAAAATCAAAGGTTTGGAAAATAGTTTTTGGTTCGACCCCAAAAAAGGCAAGCCAGGCACCAACGAAATCTGGCTTGCAGAAAGTAAATGGCAGGATAAAAAAGTGGGTGTTGATGTCATCCGAAATATGCTGAAACAACAAAAAATCATCAAAGAACAGGAAGGTCAATATCTGGAGAAATCGCAGTTGTGGCTTTTTGCCAGTAATGGGGTCACCAAAAAGGCGCAGGAATTAATCGACAAACACAGTATTCTTTTATCAACAAAACAGGAATTGAATCGCTTATTAACGTATATGAATTTAAGACAATTGCCCGAGTTTGAAAGTAATCGCTCATAAAACCCTTCTGTTTTTGGCATCCTCAAATATTTCCAGTGTTTTTCCTCGAAATTCCTGAGCAATCCATTGAAACATGGAATCTTAGTTCTGTTTGTATTTTCGGTCATCTTTTCTCAGGATAAATTGTTTTTGTATTTGCTTTGTTTGATGCACTAACATTACTATAGTGAATAGTGATAATGTTTAAGGCTCATAATCTCATGGCCTGCTGACGCCCGGATGATAAACAAGTCGCATTTTAAAATAGTATGGCGCATCATATCCCCAATCATCATCTGGCAGATTGCCTGTCACATTATTAAAATCAGTTATACATAAATAAAAATTCCCAGCCCATTCATGCCCAACCCAAAACTGTTGGTCAGATTCAGGGTGATGCATCTGAAATGCCTGTATTTGTAAATCGGTATCTCCTGCACTGGCAAAATAGCCATTGGATACGCTTGGTCTGTCAATTAATTCTTTATTTCCGCTACTGTTACGAAACATTTTCCAGATATACTCCACAGATGATCCAGGACTTTGAAAATCAATAGAAATATCATAGTACCACTGATCTGTTGCGTAGCTTTCATCCAAACCCAGCAGTGAAAGATTGGATAAATCAAGCGTTAACAGGAAAAAATCGTGATCCCCCTGATAATCAATATAGCCTCCGATCCAGGGATATTCTATTACCACGCAATCATCTTCCAATTGTGTTACTGCCAGTGGATTATCAACACGAAGGCTGACAGTATCAACTTTAAAGCTCTGAGATGTATTATCATACATTTGAAGTGATACTGAATGTGAAAACACACCTTTGGTTTCATGATGATATAAAGTTGGAACATCGGTTTTTGCATCAGCAATGGTTAATGGCGAAGGGATGATTTGTGTTTGAATGGTATATGTATTGGAAGGATCGGCATCATTGCCCAAATCATCACAAATACGTAGAAAATACGTTTCTTTTGTGTTGTCAGGTGGCAGCCAGATGCTTGTCTTGATGAATGTTGCTTCTTCTGATAAGTTTAATGATTTTAACTGACGCAAAGGAATGGCATCAGTACGAATAGATAATCGATATTCAACCGATCCCCCATGCTGCGTATTAAAATATACTTCTAAAACACTGGCCTGATTCCTGATCACATTAAGGGCGTACCAATCTTCATCACCCTGATATGCAATTTTTCCGGTCAAGGTGGATGCTGTTTCCAATACATCATAGATATTTGCTGTGTTAATCGTATTATTCCCCTGTTTCCATTCATTGGTGACTGTATCTTGTTTTTCCTGCGTTTCATCAGGATCATCTATCCATGATAGAGTTAATTGTGCGGTATAAGCCATTGGGTCACATTTGTCGGTTTCTATTGCATGAACACATAATGTATTATCAAGGGTTTGAATGTTCATCAATGTTTTGTATGCAGTGTTTCCAGGGATGTATTCATGAGAGCGGATTAGTTGATCCGTATCATAATAGTCAATTTGATATTTTCCTTGATGAGTAGTAAGAGATTGAAATTCGAGTTGCATGATTGCCAGTTCATGTTCATTTTCAGGTAAAATCGCCAAAGCATAACAATCTTTGTCGTTCAGATATGCCAGTTGTCCTTCCAGAAACTGATTTTCACCAGAGTTGATATTACCCAGGGCCGTGGCATGATCCAGAGAATCATTAAGGGCCAGTTCCGAATCAGTTCGGGATTGAATACAGACACGACACGATGCTGAAGCATCGGCATTATCCTGTCCAGAATCACTGATTACCATGCGATATTCGCCAGGTGAAAAAATTACAGGCAGGCATGTTTCAAAATTGTGAAATGGTTTATGTTGGATGATACTTTCGCCCTGACTATCATAAATATCAACTACAAAGACGACTGACGTTGTATTTTGAAAAGTTTGCGGAGATATTTTAATTTCGTATATGCCGCGATACATAATTTCAAATCGAAAATAATCATATTGACCAATGGTTTCAATGGCAGCATTTGCACATTTATCTGGATGATCAATCAAAACCGGAATTGCAGATTCAATATTGGCATTAGACGTTGAAAATTCAGTTTCAGAAACTTTCAAATAATAAGGATAGCTTGAGAAATCATCATCCATTAAATCTCGAACAGAGATATAAATATCCTGTGGATATTTAACCAATACATACATTTGGATATTGGTTGGCAGCATACTGTCTTCCGGTGCATGGTCTGCATAAAGACGCTCATATCTGCCATCAGCGTTTTTTTTACAAGCAGTAACCAAAAGTTCTGTATCCGGTCTTCGGGTATTATTGGTACACTGGATATTCATCACAGAATTTGTCCGACGTGTTCTATATTGATACCAGTCTACCTTTCCCCTGGATTCAATTGTGCCTGATACGTATTGATTTTCTGAAAGCATTGGTATTTTATTTTCAGAGGGTGAGGACGAATTATCGTCTGATGATTGACAGGCAATAAATAAACAAACGAACAATAATATAATTGTATGATATCTCATTTTCTTTTATTCCTTAATTATTTTTATTGAACCAGATCAAAATCACCTGGTGACATCACAATGGTTTTGTTGGCATCAGATATATTAACAATTAATACGACTTTACGAAAAATTGGCGGTCCCTGTGGATTATCTTCTGGAACCTGGGCAATGTATAAACTGATCATATTGTCACCATCAAATAAATGTGTGCCATCATTTAATACAGTGCCTTTCGTTTCAACCAGATCTATGCCCTCAATCATGAATGCATATTCACGAACATATGATTGTTGTTCTGATCCTTGTTCCAGGGGAATTAATCCCTGATCATCAAGATAATACGTATAGGCATATCGTTCATGAATTTTGGGATCAGTGATTCTGACACTTGAATGCATCTGAATTTCAAAATTATCAGGAACGCCATCAAAGTCAGTATCGCTGGTTACTTGAGATACAAGTGGATTGGTACCCGCCAGAAATTCCAGGCCATCGGGAATGCCATCACGATCTGTATCCGGGATATATCGATCTGTACCCTTAATATATTCTTCACAATCAGAAAGACCATCATAATCTGTATCTCCCCAAATGCCAGTAATCGGATAATCACATGGACTATCCGGGATGATCGGATTCATCTCATGGCCAGGAGAACTCATCCGAATTTCAAAAAAATCGCTCATGCCATCATTATCTGTATCCCAGTTTCTGAGATTTGTTCCTTCAGCCATTTCATCAGTATCGCTCAATCCATCGCCATCAGAATCAGTTTCAAGATATTCGACATTGGGGATGGCATTATGATTGTAGGCCACAATAAATTTGATTTGATATTCGATGGTCAGTCGCATATCAACAATATTTACAAAGTCAATGGATTCTGCACTTTCAAAGGTGCGATATGTGCCATTGCCACGATTCGCCATCCCCATAAGCGTAGTTTCAGCAATTGTTTTTGCTTCTTGTGCGGCCAGGCTGTCATCAAACATGCCGGTCAATAAAAAAGGCTGAAGCTGAAAACTGGCCACATCATAATTCATGACCATTGTGTAAATATCATCTACTTTTTGCCAGATATCGTTATCATCCTGAATTCCGCCCTGAACATTGGACATGCCATCACTTAAAAAGATGACAATATATTTGGAGCGAATTAAATTTTGCGGACTGTTTTGCTGCATATTTAAAATGTCTCTTTCAATATCTGTATGAATAGTAGTCAATGTCCCCAGATAATCGGTCATGGTGTCGTTTCTCGCCAGATCTAAAACGCGGTTCAGTTCAACCGGATCCTTGGTAAAACCTCCCTGACCATCAGAGGTTCGGGTTCTGGCAAAAACATCATTGTTCCATAGCATGATTTCAAATGATGTGTTTTCATTGCTGTTGTACGTATCAATGAACTGTTTGACAGCCTCAATTCTTAAAAATTGAGGATCGGAACCAGTTGACTGGCCATCAGCGGTTACGCCCATACTCAAAGAACAGTCAATTGCAAACAGAACTTTGACAGGAAACTGTATTTCATCGGGTGATTCGGTTAAAAAAGTTCCCTTTAGATTGACACGATAACGAGTGGGTTGATATTCCCAGCTCGTTTCTTCATCACAAGCAGGCAAAAGGGCAAAAAGTACAATTACAAAAAAATGAATCAGCTTAATCATCACAAATATCTCCTCTTCCATTATGATTTGAGTCTTGTTGATCCGGATTATATTGGGTTGGGCAGTTGTCGCAGGCATTTCCAACACCATCGGCATCAAAATCAAGATTGTTGTCTGACCGACAATTGGGACATAAATCAAAGCTTGTGTCCGGATCATTTTCATCGCATGCAAAATCTTTAAATCCATCGTTGTCTAAATCACAATCACAAGCATCCCCCGCATGATCCCCCAATAAATAACTGTCTGAATTACGTTGATCCGGATTATAAATATTGATACAGTTATCGATTGTATCGGGAATACCATCATCATCATCGTCAGTATCACAATGATCTCCCAGACCATCGGCATCAGTATCCAATTGATTGCTGTTGATAATTACCGGACAGTTGTCCGAGGCATTCAGGATACCATCATTATCCATATCATCATCGCAGACATCACCAATACCATCACCATCTGTGTCAGTTTGCTCATTGTTGGCCTGATGTTTGCAATTGTCACAGGCATCGCCAAAATCATCGCCATCAGAGTTTTGAGTCGGATCATTGGGGGTAAATGGGCAATTGTCCAGTGGATCGATATAGCCGTCGGCATCAATGTCTTCCTGCAAAGAAAAAGTGGGCCCCAAATCATAATTGACAACCAACGGCCCACCGCCACTTCCACCACCGCCAACGCCACCGGTGGGTGGAGAGCCACATTGACCATCAGGGCATTCATCAAACCACTGGTTGGGATCAAAGGCCGCTGATTGTCCAATAATCAATAAAATGATTCCGATACAAATTAAAATTGACTTGTTAGATTGTTTCACGATAACCTCACTTGTCTTGGTGTTTGATCGATAAAATCGCAAACTTTGTGCCGGATTTCATATGGCACAAAGATTTATATAACACACTTATATATAAATGAATATTAGTTTTTTGTGTATCAAGTTGAATGCCGGATAACTGTAAACAAGATTACAACATTGTAATCTTTGACTGTAAATTTGAATTCAAAATAATTATTGACTATCTACCTGTATTTGTGTTTAGTATTTTCTAATTCAGGTTGGCGAGCCAAATCTTTAGAATTGGGCAAATCATTAACGAGAAATAAAGAGAATGATCAATGTCAATATTTAATCACCGATTATTATTTGTTGTGGGAAAAGGAGGCGTAGGAAAAACGACAGTAAGTGCTGCTTTGGGTATAGCGGCAAAGCGATTGAATAAAACTGTTCTTTTAGTTGAAGTCGGTGATGCAGACGCAATCGGACAAATTTTTAATCACGGAACGTTGCCAGAAAAACCCATTCAGATTCAACCTGATTTGTGGGGTGTACGTATCAACGCAAAATCTGTTTTACAGGAATATATTCAACTGCATGTGAATATTCCATTTATTGCTTCGCGAATTGTCAAAAGTAAAATATTTGAATATATTATTGCAGCAACACCCGGGCTTAAGGAAGTGATGACATTGGGTCAGATCTGGCGATGGGAACAAGACAAAACCTTTGATAATGCACCGCATTTTGATTTAATCATAGTTGATGCGCCGGCGACCGGGCATGGGGTAAGTCTGCTCATGCTGCCACAGACATTGATCAATATGTTAGTTGTGGGACCGATTGTAGAACAGACACGAGTGGTTCATAATTTACTGATTGATCCTGCCAAAACATGCATGACGCTGGTGACAATTCCTGAAGAATTACCAGTCAATGAAGCATTGGAATTTAAAAAAATTGCCACTGAAAAATTGCAGATGCCAGTACAAAAAACAATAATCAACAATGTGTATCCAAACGATTTTTCAGAATCAGATGAAAAAAAAATAGGTACAAAAAGAGAAGAAATTGATGAAAAGCAACATCTGAAAAAGCTCAAACCCATGTTTGACCTTGCAAAATCAACCATATTCCGAAGAAAGTTGCAGCAAACGTATCTTGATCAAATGTATGCGCAACAAGATAAACATGAGGCCATCATTGAATTGCCCTTTGTTTTTTCACATCGTCTGACGATTCGGAATATTGAACCCCTTGTTCAAATTTTGCTGACCAGGTAGAAAAACATCATGATGAAAAATAAAATCCAAACAGCAAAAATAATTGCCTGCTGCGGAAGTGGCGGTGTTGGAAAAACAACACTTTCGGCAACAATCGGTCTTTATGGCGCATTGATCGGAAAAAAAACCATTGTTCTCACAATAGACCCTGCTAAACGCCTGGCCGATGCCCTGGGACTAGAATCAATTAACATTGAAGAACAACGCGTTCCAGATTCATGTTTTGATGCCATTGGCCTCAAACCGCAAGGGGAACTTTATGCCATGATGTTAGATACCCGACACGTGTTTGATCGGGTTGTCAGTGCCTATTCAACATCAGCAGAAATGACAGACAATATTTTGAATAATCGCTATTATCAATATCTTTCAACCAGCCTGGCCGGTACCCATGAATACATGGCTATGGAAAAATTGTATGAACTTAATGCAACCGATAAATATGATCTCATTGTACTGGATACACCTCCCAGTCGCCGCGCCTTGGATTTTTTAGATGCACCTGAACGATTAAACGATTTGTTTGGTCGTCATTTTTTTTGGAATTTACTCAAACCCTATTTTAAAGCCGGAAAACTGGGATATCGTATGATTTATTTTGTTGCATCGCCGGTCCTTCGATCAATCAGTAAAATATTTGGTATTCAGGCACTCAATGATTTGGCCGACTTTTTTTATCTGGCTGATGATTCATTCATTGATGGCTTTCGAAATCGGAGTCAGGCCATTAAACAGGTGCTATCCAGTCCGCAAACAGTTTTTATGGCCATAACCAGCCCGATGCGCGCACCAATGCTTGAAGCCTTATATTTTTATGATAAAATTAAAGAAAACAACATGCCATTTGGTGGTTTTATTATTAATCGGGTCCATCAAACACTTGACAAATTATCAGATACTGATCGTGATGCCATTCATGCATGGATTTCAAGTGACTTGCTCGCAAAAAAAATTACACAAAATTATCAACGTTTTGAACGTTTGGGGGCATCCTGCCATCAGTTGATCGATAATTTAATGTCCATTACAGACCCAAATATTCAAATTTATCAAATCCCATTTTTTGAAAGTGATGTTCATGATTTTGCACAGTTATATCAACTGCATGATTATTTGTTTGACAACGATTTATAAATTGAAATTCAAATAAAATTAGATTATTATCCTTGCATATCAGTGAAACATGTAATATAGGTAATTATCCCTGTCAAAATAACAATCTAAAATGTTGCGTCATCTTTTTTCGGGGAAGTAATTTTTTGTACATACCTTACTAAAACAATAAAATTTTAAAAAAAAATTAATTTTCTTGTATTTTTGGCGGGATGATTGCATAAGTACATAATTAAAAATTATTATTGTAATAAAACAAGGCAATTAGTGTGCCATAAATAATAATCATAATAAAAAAAAATTTATTAAAAAAAATGAAGATATCTATTTGAATGTGAATATAATTTGTGTTATTATACAAAAGTTTCACAAAAAGAGGAGGTGCTTAATGAAAATAATTAATTTCTTTGTTTTAATATTTACCATATTCTCTTTAACATCTGTAAATGCTGGCGAGTATATGCTGGTTGCTGACTACCGTCAACGGCCACCAGAAATGATTATTGATGAACAAACAGGTGATTTTTCAGGACCTTTAATAGATATATTGAATATGGCAGCAGCAGAGGTTGGTCTTACTGTAAAATGGCAACAAAATTATTTTAAGCGGTCGTATAGCCGATTGATTCGTGGAAATGTCGATATAGTACCAAGAGTTATAATTAAAAAAGAAAGAAAACAGTTTGTTAAATTTTTTGATCCCATTGGATACCAGCAAAAAAACATTGTATTTATCGTTAAAAAAGGTAAAGAATCATTATTAACAAAATATGAAGATTTATATAAAATTACTGTGGGTGTAAAAAAGGGAACAGCCTATTTTAAACGTTTTGATTCTGATGCACGCATAAACAAAAAAATGTCAGTTGATGATAAAAATATGTCCATGATGTTTGCAGCAAATAGATTTGATGCCATGATTATTCTGGATATGCAAGCTTTTGAAAAAGCACTCAAAGATATCGGTTTTGACAATTACGCCCTTGCAAATTATAAACACGTTCAGGTAATATCAAATCAATATGCCATGTCCAAAAAATCACCAAAAATTGATATGTTCGATAAAATTAATCAAGCGTTTAATAACCTCGTAAAAAATGATAAAGTTCGAGAATGTTATCAAAAATATAATCTGGTCCCGCTTTTAAAAAAAAAGGACATTCAAGGGATGGAAATTGACAACAATTTATCGGATTAAGAATTATTATCTGAATAACTCATGATTTTGCACTGATAATTGTATTTCGCAATAATCAGTGATTTGAGTTTAGAATCCTATCAACGAAAAGGAGACCATTATGGCCACAGAGAGGAAACAGGACAAAGGAAAATTTGTCATTATTTTTTCACTGATAATCGGCGTAAGTATTACACTGATGCTTGGCATTTTATTTGCGATGCTGGGAGCGTCAAGCAAGTCATTAAATGAACTCAGCGACAGTTTTATTGAGCATGTAAAAACAGAGCAAAATTTCGAAAAAGAAATTCTTGAAGCCGGGTTGATTCAAAAAGGTAAGTCCATGATGGTTTTAATTTCTCGCGTATCAGGCCCGCTTTTGTATGATTTTGAGCACGATTCTGTGAAACGTTTTGCACAACAAATATTGAGGGATTCAGATATAGAGGGGGTTATTTTTTATAACGCCAAAGATAAAATGCTGGCAAAACATACCAATAGCCAGACTGATGGCATGAAACTCAGCCAGGATATTATGTTTGAAAAGGAAAAAGTGGGGCGGGTTGAATTATATTTAAGCTTTGATTCTGTCAATAAAAACATAGATGATGTTACACAACGAATGAAATCATTATCCGATACCATTGAAGCCCAGAAAAAGCAGGAAAACAGATCCATTATATTGACAACTGTGGGATTATCAATTGCTGCAATTCTTGTATTATGCCTGGTTATTTACTGGGTATTATCATTTTATATTATCAGGCCCATTGCAAGAAATGTTATTATGCTGACAAAGGGGGCGGATCGTGTGGCATCAGCTGTTGATCAGGTAACCTCATTAAGTCAGCAGGTAGCTGATGGTGCCAAAGACCAGGCAGAAACCACAGGCAGAACCAATGAATCCTTAAAAGAAACCACTCAAAAAACAAATCAAAATGGAGATCGCGCACAAAAGGCAAACGACTTGATGAGCAAAGCGAATGCATCTGTTTCCGAAGCCAGTGAATCGATGGCCAAATTGATTCAATCCATGGGAGATATTTCAAAAACAAGTGAAGAAACATTCAAGATTATCAAAACAATTGAAGAAATTGCATTTCAGACAAACTTACTTGCATTGAATGCCGCTGTTGAGGCTGCGCGAGCTGGAGAAGCCGGGGCCGGATTTGCCGTTGTTGCCGAGGAAGTTCGTAATCTAGCCATGCGTTCTGGTGAAGCTGCCAGAAATACTGGAGATTCCATTCAAGCTTCTGTGAATGGAATTCAGCGTGGAACCGAGTTGGTACACAAGACTGATGAGGATTTCTCCAAAGTAACAAAAGGGGTTGAAGAAGTCAGCGGATTATTAAAAGATATTTCTTCTGGATTTGCAGATCAAATTAGCAGTATTCAACATGTTGAAGAAGCCATGCATCAAATTGATAGAATTACCAATCAGAATGTTGGAAGTGTTGGCGGCACAGCCGATGCTGCCCAGGAAATATCGTTACAAATGGAAGACTTCAGAGAAATAGTGATGGATCTGGTTGCATTGGTTGGTATGAAATATGAGGATACGAAATAATTATTATCAGGAGAACATTCTGTTCACCTGAGGCAAACCCACAAAAAAAAGGCGAACAATTAAAAAAAGTTCGCCTTTCCAAAAACAAATTGAATGTGGGCGAACATAAAATTCGCCCCTTAATAGAAAGATTCCTTACTCTTCTTTCTTCTCACCTTCAGCATCTTCTTCTTTAATAACACCTTTAATAATCTTAATTTGTTTGATGAATTCTTCTTCAGCTTCATCAGCTTCAATTTCATCAACTTCACGATCTTCACCAAATTCTTCTTCAATGACCTGTCGCATCTTACCGCCAAGGTTGTTCATAATACGTTTCTTTGCATCTTCACCCGCCTTGGAAAGAACAAAACCAACCGCATTGATACCGATTTTTGAAAAAACCTGTTGCAATGTATTGTTATCAACCACAACAACATCATCCACACAGTCAATCTCTTCAATCTTTTTGCGTTTTTTCTTGATTTTCTGGAAAAATTCCTCGCCCACTTCTTTAACCCAATCTTTTAAACCTGTCTGATGAAAGAAAAATAAATTTTCAGGTACTTCTTCAGCCGCAAGTTTTTTGTAAATATTTGCAGGTTCTGACTTTACCATTTTGGCAAAATCGTAAATATCAAGATATTCCAGTTCAGCTTCTTCACCCTGGTTCCAGTTTTCATAGAATCCAGCAGCAGTATTCAGGAATGTATCAACGTCATTGACTTTAACAGAACCAATTTTATTTTTCGCTTTTTCAATTGTCAACAGATTAATTTTAAACAACTGCATAATGACGCGATCCATATCCAATTGGGATGCCGGTGTCATGCTTTTCATTTTATCGCATAATTCGTCATAGCTGATGGCATTGCCGCCGCTGCCCTTGGTCATAATTTCAAGAAGGGTACAGGTGGCCATGAAAACATCAGCACCCTGTTCTTCTTTATTGTATAATTTTTCCGCCTGAATACGAATTCGTTGAATAAGAAGCTTGGTCAGCGAATTTATCACCGGAGGTGATTGTTTCAATGTCATATTAATCGTATTTTCATCAATGCTGACAAGCTCTGTAAACTCAAGAGCCATCGCACTGGCCATACGTGGTTCATGATTGATAACGCCCATTTCACCAAAGATCTGACCGGGCGTCAAATTCGCCAGAACCTGACGTTGATTATCAACCACTTTATAAATTTGAACAGTTCCCTTTTTAATCAGGTACGCATCAACGGCCTGTTGACCTTCCTTAAAAATGTTTTCTCCTTTGTGGAATGTCTTTGTATTGAAATTTCCGGCACCCTGAGCACTTTTACGTTTCATCGGTTTACCTGAAGGTTTGCGAACTTTTGATGCAGGTTTACGAATCATTATTTTACCTCCT
>Ga0272440_1003194_pt1 | contig 12336 bp, 9 predicted proteins | sample SSMMMBAug17_FD_192440 | JGI IMG/M metagenome (GOLD analysis project Ga0272440, IMG submission 192440) | Marine sediment archaeal communities from Little Sippewissett salt marsh, Falmouth, MA, United States - SSM-MMB-Aug17 | ecosystem: Environmental > Aquatic > Marine > Wetlands > Sediment ... | reverse complement strand
CATAAGATGATAAACAGGGTGTATCCACGAAAATAGACACGTTCAGCAAGTGCGCCACTGATTAATGCGGGTGTAATGATGGCAAATTTGCCTTGGAACATGGCCAGTACATATTCAGGTACACCGTCTACAATACTGTTATCAATACCTTTTAGAAAAAAATAATCACTGTTCCATCCAATAAATCCACCTAAAATGCTTTTTCCAAATGTTAGTGAATATCCACAAATGACCCATAAAACTCCAATAACTGATATTGAAATAAAGCTATGCATCATGGTACTTAAAACATTTTTTGTTCGAACCAGACCGCCATAAAACATAGCCAGACCTGGAACCATCAGTAAAACTAGCGCTGTTGATGTCAGCATCCAGCAGGTTGTTCCTGTATCAATTGGGTTATCTGCCCCAAATGCATTCTGAATGCTTAGCAGTATACTTATTTGTGTTAATAATAAGATTTTATTTATTTTCATTGGATCATACTCCCTTTGCAGTTAAATCGCATCTTCTCCAGTTTCAGCTGTTCGAACCCTTATAGCTTGTTCTACTGGCAATATAAAAATTTTACCATCTCCAAGATCACCTGTCATTGCTGATTTCTGAATGGCATCAACAATTTTTTCGGTCAATTCAGCAGATGCAACTATTTCGATTTTAACTTTAGATACAAAATCGACAACGTATTCAGCACCTCGATATATTTCCTTGTGCCCTTTTTGACGACCATAACCTTTGACCTCTGAAATCGTCATTCCATTAATGCCAATTGCATTTAAGGCCTCTTTTACTTCATCAAGTTTAAATGGCTTGATAATTGCTTCAATTTTTTTCATTCAATCCCTCCTGATTAATTGTAAAATTAATAAAATAGGATCAAAAAAGCAAAGAGTATGCCAATTGTCTGACTTGATATAAATACAAATAATACAGTATGTTACAATATGATTTTTCAAGATAAAATGTTTAATAAATACAAAAATGTACTTATCCAATAAGATGATACAAATATGTGCCGCTTTGGATAAAAATGAATATTCATAAAAATAGTTTCGGGCATTATATACATTAAACCTGATAAGGCAGTGAAGAATGATGGAGGTCAATTTTTAAAAATTCACTATTCGATTGGATATAGCCAAAAGTATATTCAACTTTAATTTCAACACCTTTATTATCCACAAAGTAATAATTTCCCATTGCCAGCGCTCTTTTTTTCTCTAAAATTAGTCCAGCATTATCAAACCATATTTTAATCCAGGGATTAATAGCAAAACCATGATCTTCAGGATATTCATTATTCCCCCCCACAAAATATGATATAGCGCCTTTTTTATCCAATCGGAATTGAATGTGATGCGCTTTTGTGGGTTTAAATAAAACTGTACCTAAATCAAAGGCATACAGTCGGTCGATTAAAACCTCAGCCTCTTTTTCACATAAAGATCGTTGATCCATACAAGAACCGATCTTGATAATCCCATTTGCCCATTCTTTTTGAGCGTCTAAAACATTTTGTTTTGTAATCATAATAATACCTTTTTTATTTTACATACATTTGATATTTTGTTTGATTTAATGTTGGAAAGCGCCTCATTATTTTTTTTGATATATTGTTTATCCTTCAACATGTCTAAAAATATCGGGATATTCAGAAAAATTCTTAAAAATTTGTGGGAGCAAAATTTGCTTTTTTCATGGCCTGTTTTATTTCATAGTCCCAATTTTGGCCGGGCAGTATATTTCTTACATCCATCCAGGAATTAAAGATGTTTTTTTTTAATCTTTCATATACTACTTCTACTCGTTTGACATCTTCTCTGGCATAACAAAGAAATATAAATAAGATTTGAAACAACAGCGTAATCAACAAGGTTTTTAATCAATCCATATTGTTCCAGCCATGACTGTTCGTCCTGATATTTACAAATGCAGCGCCAATCGTTTCTTAACAGCCCCTTCAGTGCGACCAAAATATTCTGATAATTCCTGAATTTTCATCCCTGACCTGTATTTGTTTATTAAATCTTTTTCTTCCTGCTTGGACCATCGTTTTCCTGCCTGTTTTAATTTAATCTTTTGTTTTTGAATGAAAAACTGATCATGAACTTCTTCAAATATTAATTTATCAAAACCAATGGATACAACGGCATATTTTTTTAGTCTCAGTTCTTTTCAAAATTTTTTTATTAATCCATTTGAATAAAAAGCCAGTTGATTTTTTGCCTCATTAAATGCTTTTTTCACAGGTGGTTTTGATTTTAGTTCTTTATCTGAAACCTTTTTGGGATTTTTTATTTTTGATTTGGGGATATATTTAAATTCAAATAATAAATCAAAAAAGTCACTATCCCTTGCATCAGGCCTTATAATCAAACAAAGATCTGCATAACCTCTTGATAGTTCTGTTTCTGAAAAAAGGGCATAGGAAATGTCATTATATATTAAGGTTGTGAAAACAGCCTTTAATGCAAATTCATCCATCCATCTATAGTCTCGATTACTAAATACCGGAAACAGTTTATTTTCAACAAATTTAACAACTGGATTTAAATCATTATCATTAAAAAACTGTTCTACAATCTCAGCAGACTCACTTCTATCAACACCTAAAGGCAATAAGAAGCGCAAAACTTGATTTATATAAAGGTTTTTTACTACTAGATTAGGCGGTTTCAGCAATAGATATCTAAGAGAGGTTCGATCAGCAATGGTTAACATGCCAAAATAATAAAGATAAGAAGTCATAAAAGAATAATCCTGAGATGATTGGTCAAGCATAGCAGAGAGGGTAAAACGATCTTCAATATCAATAATTTTTAAAGGCTTATATGTTTGCAGCACATCAATTATAGCCTGTTTTCCAGATACTCCCTTTCCAATGTATTCAAGTTTGCCTTCATCCATCGCAAGATTACTGTCGAGCATTTTGCGAGGTGGTCTGCAATGACGAATAAAATATCTTATAAAATAAAGAACCAGTGTTGGGTTATAAACACTTTCCTGAGATTCTGGACAAAAAATATATCCATCATACCAGGTTTTCATCATTTCTATTAATTCATCAGATTTTGAAATATCAAGTTTGCAGTGATCTACAGCCTTTATGGCCAAATCTTTTACCTCAGCTTCTGTAAAACCGCAAAGAGAATTGAAGGTTTCATCAAGGTAAATATTATCACAAATGTTCATTCCACTGGTAATGTCACTCATGACAACTGGTGAAACACCTGTAATAAAGAGTCTGTCTAAAAGGCCGCGTTCAAGAAACTCTTTTATACCTTTGTATAAGGTTTTTAATGGGCCATCTTTTTGTAAAAGTTCAGTATAAACTTCTTCGTTGCTCATCATTACTTCATTGGCAAAATTATCGTACTCGTCGATTAAAAGGTAAGATTTTAAAGAAGATTTTCTCACAATGCTTAGAAAGCTGCTCAGTGTATTTATCGCTTCGGAATATATTTTGACATCCCCATGTAAGATTTTTGAATAATACAATACATGTTCCTCCATAACACAATTTAATGTATTATTCATTTTAGCATCAATTTCATCTGTTGTCCCCCTGGAAGACATTCTTGAAAAATTCCAGTTAATAACAATAAATTTGTTATGATCAGGCGTGGGATTCTTTCCTATATCAAGATCGCCAAACAAGAAGTCAAATTCATCTTTTTTAGCAACATCAAAATAATTTGACAAATCATTCAACCACAATGATTTTCCAAATCTTCTGGGGCGAATAAATAAGGGTTTGTACAATGCCATATCTTCTAAAATCCGTATATATGAGGTTCGATCAATATAAACGAGATCTTTCTCACGAATTGTACAAAAATTTGCATTGCCATATGGTATATTTTTCATTTTATTACTTTTCCATTTATCGCTTTTTGTTATTTCAAGTAGATCTGGTCAATCTTCATTTCGTAATTAACAGTTCTGCTCGTTCCCAGGCTCTGCCGGCTCTGCCTAGGAACGAGCAGAACTGTTAACTACTCTTTAACAAAATGGTTATGGTTATGTCAAATAAAATGCTTGACAATGACAGATTTGATAAATTGTGGAAGGATATAAAAACGATTAAAGTATTCACATTTGCTGAAGAGAAATCTTACGAAAGAGGCATAAGGTGCATTTCCAAAAAGTCACACATTTTGGAAATGCACCAACAAGTATGCCTTAGTGTTGATATTTTCCCATCATATCCTGTAGTTTTGTCGCCAAATCGCTCAAATTTTTAGCGGCTTCTTCAACCTGTCGTGTACCCGCATCTGCCTGTGCCGCCGCCTGATTGATGGTCTCCATAGCAGTAACAATTTGATCCATTCCAGTTAATTGTTCGTTGGTGCTCACAGCAATTTGGTCGGCAGCCTGTGCTGCATGTTGTATTCTTTCTCGAATTCCCTGAATTGCATTCCCTGTTTTCTGGGTTAACTGGACACCGGCCTCAGCACGCTTTGTGCCTTCTTCTGTCACCATGACAGCGGTGTTGGATGATTTTTGAATTTCACCTAAAATATCTTTCACCTGTGATGTCGCTTGTCTGGATTGTTCCGCAAGATTTCGAACCTCACCTGCAACAACAGAAAATCCTTTTCCAGCTTCACCCGCTCTCGCAGCTTCAATTGCAGCATTCAGTGCCAACAGATTGGATTGATCGGCAATGTCATTTACTGTAGAAATTATTTCCCCGATCTGTTGGGTTTGTTCTGAGAGGCTGAGAATTGTTTCCGCAATGGCTGCAACTTGCTCTTTAATACTGTTCATACCGCTCATGTTAGATTCTATGGCGTGAAGACCTTCATCAGCCACTGATGTAGCTTCCTGTACCATATCTGATACCAAACGTCCCCGATCAGCTGTTTGTTCGGCTGTTTGACGTACTTCTTGAACAGTCGAAGTGGTTTCACTAACGGATGCTGTTTGTTCACTTGATGTTGCCGCCTGTTCTGTAGTGGCAGACATAATCTGACTGGTTGCCGAACTTAGGTTGTTAACCGTTTCGTTAATACTACCAAGCATTTCCCTGAGACTATCTCCCAAAAGATTTAAACTTACTTTAAAGGATTCAAACTCGCCATTAAAATTTTGCTCAATGGGCTGTGGAATATGTCCTTTGGCAATACTTTTTACATATTTTACTGCAACGTTTAATGGGCCAATAATCGCATCCAGTGTATCATTTACGCCTTGAATTATTTTTTGAAAATCGCCATGATGACGTGAGACATCCGCACGTGTATTGAGATTACCATTGACTCCCGCTTCACTCAACATTTTTGCATCCTGAATCATCGCATTGATCGCATCAATACATCCATTCAGGTTGTCTTTCAGTTTGTTGAAATCACCATGATATGTTTCAGATATTTTTTGTGGAATATCACCCCGACTGATGCGATCCACAGTGTCTGCTGCAACCATCAGCGGACGAACAAATGCTTCGACAATCCTATTTGCATTTTTGACAAGCTCTGCATAGGAGCCGGAAAAATTGTCAGCATCTCCGCGAATCTTTAAATCTCCAGCATCAATTGCACGAATGATTTTTACAATTTCATTGTTGATATCACGCTCACCGCGAATATCAGCAAAACATTCTAAAGCGCCTGTTATTTTTCCATTCATATCTTTGATGGGTGATGATGTATATCGTATTGGTATATCAATAGATTTTGGATCAATAATGGTATCTGCGGTATTTTCACTATCTGTTTCCATTGACAGTTTACTCTGACAATTTTGTGTTTGGCAATGGGGGGTTTTGAACATATGGTAACATTTTTTACCAATAATTTCTTCTTTTGCGCGATTCAAAATATTTCGACCTGCTTTATTGATATAGTGAACTGTATAATTGGTATCAATTTCTATAATTGGCCAGGGAAGATTTTCCAGATTGTCGATCAATCGTTTTTGCTGTTCAACCATTTCATTGAGGCCATCAGCCATAATGCCGATTTCATCTTTTCTTTTCATAGATAAAATTGAACGATTGCTGCCATCTTTTATCGTATTGATAAATTGCACCACATCTTGAATGGGCCGAGTTATTGTTCCTGCAAAGAATAATGCCACCAATACAACTATAATAGCCATTATGCCAACAAAAATCCAAATAATCATTCGTATGGCTGACACCGATGAAAAGGCTTCATCAACATCAATTTCAGCGATCAACCCCCATTGAATACCAAAGACATCCAATGGGGTAAATGCAGATAAGACCTCATTGTGTTTATAGTCCAAAATAATTTTTGTTTCTGTTTTTCCAGCCATGATATTTTTGAAAGCATCGGTATCAATTCGCCCCTGTTTTGAATTGGCAAAAGATGCTTTAACGCTATGATTAACTGGATCAAGATAAGAATCTGAACGCATAAGCCCCTTTGGGCCTACCAGATATGTTTCACCTGTTTTCCCCATGCCATCACGCTTCTGCATGATGGCATTGATTGAATCCGTCGATATTTGCAAGGCCACGATAAGCTCAAGAGAATTGTTGGAAACTAATGGGATTGCAATAAATGCGGCAGGTTCGTTATTGCTGGGAGCATATGGCGCAAAATCGGAGAATTGAAATTGACCACTCTTTATCGCCTTTTGTATTGCGTTACCCAAACTGCTTTTTGCATAGGGACCATTGAGAATATTTGTTTTGTAATCAGATTCTTTTGCAACAGTATAAAAAATTTCTCCTTTTGGGTGAATCAGAAAAAGATCATAGAATCCAAATTTTTGGACAAATTGTTCAAAAAAACCTTTATGTGTATCTGTTAAAACTCTGGCAATGTTTTTTTTCTCATTCACGCTGAATATAAATGTTTGCACGATTTGTTGTAAAACCTCAATATTATGTTTACGTTCCTGAAAATAGTCATGAATTTCCTGTTTTTTAATTTCACGAATGGCTTTCAGTTCTTTAAAAATCTGATCTTGTAGTGTAACCGACGCCTGCCAGCTTGCCCATCCAGCGATAAACATTAGTGGAAGAATGCCCAGACAGAGGAATAATGCAACCAATTTTGGGCCAATTTTGATGTTCTTTAATGATAACATTTTATTTCTCCTTATAATTAATTAATAAATTTTTTTCTAAACAATTTTGATATCGAAGCTAACAGCACATGTCAAGCAAACAAATTACGAATGCGAATAACTATTCTCATCTTTCTAAAATAATTGACAGCTTTTTTTCTTTTTGATATCAAAAAAAGATAAATATGAGTAAAATTTAAAACTCAGTGTTCCTAACATAAACAGACAATAATAATATATGAATCGAACCATTGAAACATATGAAGGCAAATTGCTCATTGCAATGCCTGAAATGCCAGATCCCAATTTCAGGCAAACAGTCAGTATCATTTGTGAGCATAACCAACATGGCGCTATTGGTGTGGTAATCAATCGGAAACATCCAAAATTAGTGGCAAAACACATTTTTGATGATATCAAAATTAATTGTATACCCACAGCATATGAAATTCCTGTATATATCGGTGGGCCGGCAAAACCGAGACAAATATTTATTTTACATGGTTCTCCTTTTTACTGGAAAGGAACAGTGAGGGTGACGTCTCAGCTTGCAATAACAACCAGTATGGATGTACTCCATGGGATTGCTATGGGTGAAGGTCCAAAAAATTATCTTATTGCACTGGGTTATGCCGGATGGCAAAAAGGACAGCTTGAAGCTGAAATGATGTCTAACGCCTGGTTTTTAGCTCCTGTTGATGAAGAAACAGTATTTAATACGCCAGTCGATCAGCGGTGGGAAAAAGCCGGACAACTCATTGGGATCAATCCAAATCTCATATGTAATATTCAGGGAGCAAAACTGTGTTAATATGAGTGATTACAATACATTATCAAATCGATATTCATTAGAGCCGGGATATATATATTTGCCAGAGCGGGCCACGCTGGTGGCATCGTCTGTCGGCTCATGTGTGATTGTTTCTATTTATGACAAAAAAAAGCGATTTGGGGGGCTCGGACATTTTCAATATCCCGTCATCCGAGATCGACACAAGGCAACATCACGCTATGGGAATATTTGTATATTAACTCTCATTCAAATGTTCTTATCCCGCGGATCAAAAAAACGACACCTTGAAGCCCAAATATTTGGCGGCGCACATTTGCCAAGACGTTTTGGCAAAAATATTGGCATGGACAATGTTCGATTGGCCAGAAGGGCCCTCCGATATTATGGTATCCATGTCGCTTCAGAGGATGTTGGCGGTGAAAAAGGCAGAAAAGTTGTTTTTAATACCGCAACAAATGAAGTAGCCATTTTGAAAGTGAATCAGCTTCCAACATATGAGTGGTATCCCTATCGCTAGACCATATATTCTTAATTGTATTCTATAACAATACAATAGTTAAGGATGTCTAAAAAGCTAAAAAGAAAAAGGCAATATATCAAACACCTTATCCTTTAGAGTGTCTAAGGTATCTTTAGCTTCACCGTCAGGAAGTCTATCCAGTTCCTTTTGTGCTTTTTGGTTGAATTTGTCAATTTTCTTTTTCGCTTTTTGTTTCATGCGATCAATTTCTTTATTGGCTTTAGTTTTAGCCTGATTAATGAGCTGGTTTTTTATATCTTTTAATGTATCAGCAACAATTGAATCAATAGCAGGCAGCTGGGGCTGTAATAAGCGCATATCCGGTTTTTTTGCAGGCCCGAAAAGCGCAAAGATCAAATGGATATTTCCATCCTTTGCAAGAATGGCATCAAGTATATTGTTGCGAATTTCATTAATGTTGACATAAGATCTATGCCGACTCGGAATTTGTTTTTCGATGAAAGACTGAATTGAATGTTCAATTTTCTGCTTCTGTTCATCGGGTAATAAAATATCCAAGGCGATATCGACGCTCTTTTCATGTATCATATATTTTCCATCAAGTTTGATGACCATATTATCCACTTTAAAAATGCCTTCATTTAATTCCACTTGATTTTGATTGGCAATCAAATTGACAACACCTTTTCGCCAATTCAATTCCTTTTTTAAAAAATCGAGCTGAGTCAGTTTAAAATTTAATAATTCGGAACGAATCGCTTCATATGCCTGTAATCCAGATACAGTACCAATTGGAGATCCTGTCTTAATTTTCGCTTGTGGGTCTAATAAGCGGGTTTTGGAATTAAATGGGTGGATTTCGGCTTCAAGCATGAGATCAAAATCAAATGATTTTGCCCATCCACTTTTGAGCTTGCCTTGAGCTTTGACATTCATATTTGAATCGAACCGAATAATATTTTCTTTTTCCAGGTTGTTTGGGTTGATATTGATATCCTTAAAAAGCACATCCAGTTCATTTATATGTATTAATTGATTATATTCTTGATCATATACTTGAATATGTGCTTTTTCAATTCCCAATTGTCCAACAAGAATTTGAACAGGAAGATCATCGGCACAAAATTGTTTGGGTTTATCTTGTTTTTCTGGTTTATCAGGAGATTCTTGTTTTTTCTGTTTTTTTGTATCAGTTTTCACCTTTTTTGCTTCTGTTTGGGCTTGTGGTTTCTTTTCTTGTTTAGCATTATTCTTTGATTTCAGCAGATCAGAAAAGTTAAACTGACCATTAGCATAACGTATGGCATGAATATCCAATGACTTAACGAGTAAGGCTTCAATCTGAACTTGTCTTTTTAGCAAAGGGGGGAATTTTAACAACAGTTTAATTGTGTCTATCTTTACAAATGGATCTGTCTTGAGGGTCTGTTTTTGTTCAGACAATAATTGATTGGCAATAAGCAAGTTGTGAATTTTTATCACTGGTTCTGCAGAAAATATTTTTAGATACAAATCTCCGATTTCAACATCTCGATTGACCTGTTTTTCAATTTGGGATTCAATAAAATCCTTTGCAAACCAGTTAACAAAAATGTTGTAACCCAGGATAATCAACAGAATAAGCAAGGTAACAACGATGAACAACCATTTTAAAATTTTTTTTATCATCAGAAAAACTCCTAAACGAATATTGTTCAAAATGATGAATTTATTTATCTGGAATTTCTTTATATATTAAACGAAAATAATATAAGCGACTAAATCACTATAATCAAATATATGAGAAGGGTCAAGGCTATATTAGTGATGAATAGAAAAAAGGAAAAAATTCGTGTAAAAATATGATTTGTAGAAATGAGGCACAAATAATTGTTTTTGTGCCTCATAATTATAAAAGATAAAAGATTTACATGATAGGCAGGTATTTTTGAAGTTCATACTTGCTGACATGGGTGCGATATTTGTCCCATTCAATCTTTTTATTATCAATAAATTTATTGAAAATATGTTCACCCAACGCTTTTTTAACCAGTTCTGATTTTTCAACTTCCTTAATAGCTTCATAAAGATTTCCTGGAAGCGTCTCTATACCCCGTTCAGATTTTTCAGCATCACTCATTTCAAAAATATCATCTTCAATTGGTTCGGGTAATTCATAACCTTCCTCAATTCCTTTCAAACCTGCGGCCAGCATCACTGAAAAAGCAAGATATGGGTTACATGATGGATCTGGTGCGCGAAATTCCATCCGTGTTGCGAGTTCTTTACCAGGTTTATACATGGGAACACGGATCATTGCAGAACGATTTCGTCGTGCCCAAGAAATGTAGACAGGTGCTTCATATCCGGGAACCAATCGTTTGTATGAATTGACCCACTGGTTGGTAACAGCAATAATTTCTCGAGCATGTTTCATTAAGCCGGCGATATAGTTCTTGCCCAACTTTGACAAATGATATTGATCTGAACCATCAAAAAATAAATTCTTTTTATTTTCAAATAATGATTGATGCACATGCATACCACTGCCGTTTTCTCCAAAAATTGGTTTGGGCATAAATGTCGCATAATAACCATATTTTCGCGCAATTTCCTTTACAACCAATCGATACGTCATGGTTATATCTGCCATATTGAGACCTTCATCGTACCTGAGATCAATTTCATGCTGACTGGGTGCAACTTCGTGATGACTATACTCTACCTCAATGCCACAATCTTGAAGTGCAAAAATGGTTTCACGACGTAAATCCGCGCCCATATCCAATGGACGACTATCAAAATATCCTCCATCATCAATACCAATTGGAGACTTGGAATCTGTAAAATAAAAATACTCTAATTCTGGCCCCAGGTAAAAAGTATATCCTTTTTTTGCAATAGAACCAAGCAGATTTTTGAATGCGTATCTCGGATCACCTTCATATGCACTGCCATCTGGATTTAAAATATCACAAAACATTCGGGCAACAGGTCGTTCATCCGGACGCCATGGCAAAAATTGAAATGTTTTTGGATCTGGCATTGCTACCATATCACTTTCATGAATACGTGCAAAACCTTCAATGGATGATCCATCAAAGCCCATCCCTTCCGACAAGCCATTCTCAAGCTCAGACGGCGTTATTGCGAAACTTTTTAACAGACCTAATACATCTGTAAACCAGAATTGGATAAAACTCACATTTTTTTCTCGAACAATTTTTAAAACATCTTCTTTGTTATTACAAATGATTGACATATAATCCTCCTAATTTTAGTTTGGTAATTAATTAGAGTTAATTAATTATTGTTTCTATTCTTTTAGAGCATAGAGTATGCCATTTATTATTTTAATTGGGAATTATTATTTAACTAATTAATATATCTTAATTAAATAATTTTTTTAATATATTTTTTGAATGAGTTTTCCTTCGTAAAAAGATACAAATATGTCAAAAAGTATTAGCGTGACACAATATTGTGTCAGATTCGATAAAATCAGAATTCTTTTTGACATTCCTGTATATTAATGATATTCCAAAAAAATTTCGCTATGACATATTAAAAATATCGCAAAGCTAGTGTCTTAAGCATATTGTATTTAATGATACTCAATTTTCGGATAGGTATATAAGTGTATACATTTTTTGGGTGCAACACAAAAAAGTTGGAGTTTTTTTTCTTAGCCCCGATAGGGGCGAAATCATTGTAGCCTGGGGTGTCAGCCCCAGGTCGTTTAAAGCAACAGATCTTCCTTGAGCCCCGATAGGGGCGATATATTTTCAAGCAATATTTAAATATTTATGTCGCCCCTATCGGGGCTAAAGAAAATGTGCGTGGTTAATTACCTGGGGTTGACACCCCAGGCTACAATGATTTCGCCCCTATCGGGGCTAAGAAAAAAACTCCAACTTTTTTTTGTTGCACCCCATTTTTTTCTTAGCCCTGAAAGGGCGGCAACATACCAGCCCAGGGCAACGCCCTGGGTAAATATATAAAAAGTTCTAAGCCCTGTAAGGGCGTTACATTTTTAGAATGC
>Ga0272440_1003193_pt1 | contig 12337 bp, 12 predicted proteins | sample SSMMMBAug17_FD_192440 | JGI IMG/M metagenome (GOLD analysis project Ga0272440, IMG submission 192440) | Marine sediment archaeal communities from Little Sippewissett salt marsh, Falmouth, MA, United States - SSM-MMB-Aug17 | ecosystem: Environmental > Aquatic > Marine > Wetlands > Sediment ... | reverse complement strand
GGGCGCTTTAGCGTCCTTTTTCCATTCAGCGTTGGGCTTTAGCCCTACGCTGTTCTTGGATTTGCCGAAATTCATCATTTTTCAATGTTTCTCTCTAAAAAAGTCCGACTTTTTGGGAATGCGCCCCGCCCTTTTTTAAATTCTGAAAATTCTGATTCTAAAAAAGGTTGAACAAATCCATAATATAAGTATCTGTATTTATTACTCCCCAAAATCCGATATAGTTAGAATTTATGCTTTCACAGGCACAAGTTGTTGATACTCCTGTTGCATTTTCAGGTATTGTTTTTGATCAACACCGGTAGCGTTTGTAATGATATTCCAATCAATACCTGCCTTTGTCAACAAGTTATTAATTATTGTCAGGGTTGCTTCCATTTTTCCAATTTTTTTTCCAATTTTTTTTCCAATTTTTTTTCCAATTCTTTTTCCAATTTTTTTTCCATTATTTTCCCCTTGTTGAATATAATAATCACTAATAGTTTCAGCATAATCTGACATAAGCACCTCCTTTTTTATTTCTTCAAATTTTTCTTGTGGAATTTTTTTATAAAAAGAAACAAATTGCTCAATCAATAGCAATTTGTCTTTTGTCAATGTATCTTTCAATTTGCTGGCAGCTTTGTAGATTTCTTTAACCAGATATTCAGGATCAACGCCTTTATCATTTGCTTTTAATGCAAGGAGTTTGCAAAGCAGAGATTGTTTTTGAATTAAATCACTGCTTTTATAATTTTTCAGTTTGATCACATCAAATTTGTGAAACTGTTTATTGTTTTCACTGTCAAATCCATACCAATATTTATCAGGCACAGGTTTTCGCCAGACTGCATCATCAGAATAGACAACAATGCTCCAAACCGGCTTCTTTTTTAGAAGCCAGGCATAACATAGATACTCAAATATTCGCTCATCAACAGGTTCTTTTTTACTCTGATTTTCATTATGAATGACTATCTCTGAAACCTGATTGTCAATCATGACCTCTGCTGCAATAAACAAATCACCTTTCAAACTATCTTTCAATGCCTTGTATTTACTGATAAATTCTTTATCAATAAACGTTACTTTTTTCACTTGGATATCTGGAAAAAAGTAGGCAAAAAAATCATCAATAAAAGATCTGATCAACCATTTGAACAGGTTATCGTGAGGTTTTGGATTGGATTTATTCATAAGCAACTCATAATTCTTATTCATTAGCTCAGCTTAAACCTTGTCAGCATTTGCTTGATATTATCAACAAAATCATTCAATTCTCTGGCATTAATTTCAACATCCTGACTTCGAGTGTTAACATCACCGGCAGCCCTGTTGACTTCAGCAATATCTTTTGCAATATCACTTGAGAACTTAGAGGCCTGGTTCACATTTCTAGTAACTTCCTTGATTCCTTCTGAAGCCTGGACCACGCTGTTTGCGATATCCTGAGTCGTTGCAGACTGCTGTTCAACTGATGCTGCAATTGTTGATACAATTTCGTTAACATTGTTAATAACCTGTAAAATTTTTCCAATCTGATTAACAGTAGAATCAATAGCACCCTGAATACCCAATATTTTATCTTTAATTTCATCAGTGGCAGAGCTGGTTTGTTTGGCCAATTCCTTTATTTCATTTGCAACAACCGCAAAACCTTTTCCGGCTTCACCTGCACGCGCTGCTTCAATAGTGGCATTTAGTGCGAGAAGGTTGGTTTGTTCGGAAATATCATTAATCGTTTCAGTAACGATTGTTATTTCCTGAGCAGATTCGCCCAATGTATTGATTTGAATTGAGGCGTTTTGGGCCTGTGATACAGCATCACTCGTAATCTGACGAGCATGTTCAGTATTACGTGCAATGTCATGAATCGTGTTTGTCATGGATTCAGCAGATTCAGCTACAATGGATACATTGGTTGAGGTTTCTTCAACAGCAGCAGCAATAGAATCCATATTATGACTCATTTCAGATGCGGATTGGGAGGCATGATTGGATTTATTTTGGGTATCCTTTACGTTGGTAGAGAGTCCTTGAGAAATATCCTGAAGTTTATCTGATGAATTTCTTAAATCCTCACTGGCATGAAGAATATTTGAAATCATTTTGTTCAGACTGGAAGACATTTTTTTTAAGGCGCCAACCATTTGTCCAAATTCATCCTTTTGATTCAGGGATAATTTTTGGGACAAATCACCACTGGCAATTGAATCAACAAATTGATTGGCCTTTCCAAGGGGATCAATAACAGACTTTTGGGTAAAAAACCATACAGCCGCAAAAACAAGGATCAGAATAGTAATAGTCAAAAGTGATTCCTGAAAGATTGTATCTCTAACTGTTGCCTGCACCTCTTTCATAGAAGAAATAATCTCAAATGCGCCATGAATTTCACCAACTTTCCACCCCTCAAGAATACCGCCCAATGGATCTTTTGCGCCTTTTGGATCACCATGACAGGTGAGACAATCTTTTGTCAGACGAATGGCTCGAAAATATCTGATTTGATTTGTTTCCTTTATAACAAAATCATCCAGATTATTTTGTTTCATTTTTTCCAATGCCTGATGTTCAATAGGTGTGGGAGTATTTTTTGGATTACGTGGGCTGATTTTAGGAACTCTAAATTTGTAATTCAGCTCATTTGCATTTAGTTGTGCTGTTTTAATTGCCGCAATAACAGGAACAGCTTCCAACAAAATATCCGGCGCCAACTGGTCAAAAGGTTTAATCACGTTAATTTCAAGCTTTCTGGCCATTTCATTTCGAGATGCCTCGGCCATTGCTACTACTGTTTTGCTTTTTCCAAGTATTGATAACTCTGCTGATTTTTTGATTTTACTGATATTGTTATTCACCATTATCAATGAAACAACAATTAATCCAATAGCAGACATACCAATAATTTTCCATTTAACACTCAGATCGTTAATTCTCATGTTATTCTCCTTCATTAAAGAAACAATTTTGCTAAAGAAACAATAAAAATATTACCAAAGAAACACTATTTTCCAAAGGAATCATTTATTTGAAGAACCGATTGAAGGTATCCAATTCCGGATTGTTTTCCAATTTTTTTCTTGGTGACATATTAAACCGAAAACTGTAACCCATTTCCATACTAATTCTATTTTCAGACTGATTATCTTTGAAATTTATCAAATCTCTTATTTGCAATGAAACACTTGAATATGAATTGAGAAAAAATGTTGTGCAAATGCCAAAACTCAGAGACAATGCGGTATCATTGGCATCACCGGCAAAACTATGAATTCGATCAAAGCCAAGTAAGCCTACACCCGCAGACAATCCGGTTTCATGAAAGATGATTCCTTTGTTGCACACCGCACTCTTTCCATATAATGGCCTGAACCACAGTTGAGAATATACCATATATATAGGTTCATCATAGAATGTCGGTGCAATATTCAATGATTTTTTAATATCCTCACGAATTGGTTTGTCTTTGTTGATCATCCACGCCCCGCGAAAAATTTCCCAGGATAAGTTATCATTGAAATGATAAATATAATTTGCGCCGATGCCAAATGAATCAAAAAAATCATCATCAGGGATATAAGGCATAAAAACGCCTGCTTCATGATACCGATGAAATATTTTTTCCTGTACAACATAAACGTGATCATCATTATTGTAATCAGAAATGCCGGCATACAATAATTGAGGGATTGTGCTGTAAATGAGCAGCCCAATAATTAATACGATTGATTTCATGTAACACCTGTATTTCATTTCCATATGACATCAACAATTTGATCCAAAAATTGTATTTGCCACATTTCCGGTTGCTCTTCAATAATAAGCGTTGCTCTTAGTATGTCTTTACCGCTTAATTCCGGATACTTGGATCGCATTTGACTTGCATCTACATTTTCTAAAAAATATTTAAGATTGTCAATTTCTTTTTCGAGATAATCATGATCCACGCGAAGATTTGTAAAATATCGAAAGACCGAACGTTCCTGATATTTTTTGGCTGCGGTATGAATACAACAGTTATAAAGAGATAAATCAATTTTCATCATATTGTTTTATCCTTGTTTATGTATTTAAATAAGCAGTGACTGATTTTCGGCATGAATGGATACTCTCACTATCAAGGCCTGTTTCAATGCCCAGATCTTCTAATAATAAGGTAATATGTTCTGTGGCGATATTGCCTCGGGCATTGGGTATAAAAGGACAACCACCGAACCCGCCAAATGATGTATCAAATCGGCTGATACCATAATTCATGGCTGTCATGAGATTGACATCACCAAAACCATTTGTGTCATGGAAATGGAAAAAAAATGGAAGTGCATTTGTTACTGGAAGTAACATATCCAGTATTTTTTTTACACGTGAAGGTGTTGCCATTCCACTTGTGTCGAATAAACCAAAGGCATCAACCTGTTCATGAGTTATTTCACAGGTCATGTCATAAATACGTTCATCAGGAATATATTTGTTGAATGGAGAACCAAATGCGCACTGAATCCCAGCAAAAACTTTCATACGATATTGTCGGGCGCGTTGAATCATTTTTATCATGGATTTGCGGGCGACCTCAATATTCATACCAGTATTCTTTTTGCTATGAATCGGATCCGCAGAAATGGAAATATCTATTTGATCCAGGCCGCATTCGTAGGCACGATCAATACCTTTGAGATTCAATGCCAGGGCAGAAAAAGTAGTTTGTGGTACGTTAAATGTTGATATTGCCTGGCATAATTGTTTGGCATCTGCCATTTGAGGAATAATGGATGGTGAGACAAAAGCACAAATTTGTATTTGCTTAAATCCCGCGTTAACTAACCGAGATAGTAGATCAATTTTCATTGATGTAGGAATAATCTTTTGCAAGTTTTGTAAACCATCCCGCAATCCGACCTCGGTTAAAATAACATTTGATGGCAGATTGTTCATATAATTACAACTTTTTTCACATAGCGAACAATTTCTTCAGGATCATCCATGATCTCGAGTATATCCAAATCCTTATTGTTGATACATTTATTGGATAACATTTGATCTTTTACCCACTGAATCAATCCGCTCCAATAAGCTGAATTGACCAATATAACTGGCAAAGGTTTAATTCTTTGTGTTTGAATGAGTGTTACAGCTTCAAAAAGTTCATCAAGGGTACCAAAACCACCAGGTAATATAATGTATGCCATTGCATATTTGACAAACATGAATTTTCGGATAAAGAAATATTTAAATTCCAGTTTCAAATTGGAATACACATTGGGTATTTGTTCCATTGGTAATTTAATATTCAACCCAATTGATGTTCCGCCGGCATTTGCAGCACCTCGGTTAGCAGCCTCCATGATACCGCCGCCACCACCTGTCATTACAGCAAAGCCTTCATTTACAAATCGCTCAGATATTTCAACAGCTTTTTGATAATTGTGAGAGTCTTCACTCAGCCGTGCTGATCCAAAAACGCAAACAGCCGGTCCAATATCTTGAAGATTTTCGATCCCTTCAACAAATTCTCCAATAATTTTAAATAAACGCCATGAGTTATGGGTATTGAAAGAATCAATGAGAAATTGTTTATCCATTATTTAGTTCTCTTTTGTGTTGAAAGAAAGATTGTAATATTTGCCGGCATTCATTTTCACAAACACCGCCAATTACCTGAATTTTATGGTTTAATCGTGGGTCATTGTTCATCTGATACAAAGAGCCACACCCGCCCCATCTAAGATCTCTTGCACCATAGACAATGCGTTGGATGCGTGCATGAATAAGCGCACCCATACACATAATACAAGGTTCCAGCGTGACATAAAGCGTTAAATCGGGCAGTCGGTAATTGTTTCGTTTTTTACTTGCATCACGTAATGCCAAAATTTCAGCATGGGCAGTTGGATCGTTCAATGATATTGTTTTGTTATGCGCGCTGGCAATAATTGTTTGATTTTGTACCAGAACAGCGCCAACAGGGACTTCATCAATTTTTCTGGACTGACTGGCCTCTTTTAATGCAAGTTGCATGAATTGGATGTCGTTTTTCAATTTGGACGCAATACCTGTTTAGGAAATCTCTGAAAATAAATTCCTCATTTATTAATTGTTCATTTTGTTTTTGAACCAGGATTACACTGAAGAAGATGAATAAGATGAAATAAAACACTTTTAATTCATCTTCTTCATCTTCTTCAGTGTAATCCTGGTTCAAAAACAAAAATGAAAAGTTTGGTACGCATATGCTTGATTTTATATTCTTGAACAGTCAAGCATTTTTAAATGAGGAACTTATTTTCAGAGATTTCCTTAGCGAATCATTATTTCTGAAATGAACACCTTGAAAAATATGTTCATCAATAAAATGAACGTTTTTAAGATGATTGATTGTTAGAGACAAGGCGCATACCTTATCTCTACTGGACTATAATCAATTAATGGTACTTATGAAATGTGAACCAAACTTTTTAAATGGCAATATTATGTGCACGTAATGTTTTGTATAATTATATCAAGAAAAAATTGATGTTTATCCGAAATCAGCGGTGCACATCAAGGTTTGGTTCACAAAATGATCATTGAAATATAATTATTTCAATATTTGCACGTTATTTGAACGATTGTGGCTTTGGATTATCTTTATAAACGATTTGCCCCTTTTCAATCTCTTCATCAGGTAATGAAACATCTGTTAATTCACCGGAAAAGAATTTGTCATACGCAGCAAGATCAAGTAAACCATGACCACTAAAATTTGCGACAATTACTTTTTCTTTGGCTTCATCCTTAGCTTTGATTGCCTCCTCTACAACACATGCAAGGGCATTAGTGGTTTCTGGCGCTGGAATAAAGCCCTCAGTTCTGGCCCATAAAACGCCAGCTCTGTAAGAATCAATTTGCGAAACAGATCTCGGTATCAGAATACCATCCATAATCAACTGGCTGACAGTCGGCGCCATGCCATGATATCTCAAGCCGCCTGCATGGATTGGAGGTGGAATAAAGTTATGGCCAAGACTGTGCATGGGCAACAGCGGCGTATATCGGGCTGTGTCACCATGGTCATACACAAAAGGCGCACGGGTCATTGTAGGACAGGCTTTAGGCTCGACCGGATAAATCTGGATATCTTTACCATTCTTTTTATCAAGAACAAATGGAAAAGCCAGACCTGCAAAGTTACTTCCACCGCCCGCACAACCAATAATGACATCAGGATATTCATTAATCATTGCAAATTGTTTTTTGGTTTCCAAGCCAATGATCGTTTGATGAAGCATGACATGATTCAATACGCTGCCAAGAGAATATCGGGTCTTACCGCTGGTATCACTTACAGCAGCTTCAATGGCCTCACTGATTGCAATGCCGAGACTCCCCGGCGTATCAGGCATTTTTTCCAGGATATCACGTCCAGCCTTTGTTTCAGGACTTGGACTGGCAATGCATTCTCCACCCCATGTTTGCATCATGGCTTTTCGATAGGGTTTTTGATCAAAACTGATACGAACCATAAAGACCTTGCATTTTAATTCAAATTGACTGCATGCAAAGGATAGTGCGCTTCCCCATTGACCGGCACCTGTTTCAGTGGTTATATTCTGAATCCCAAAGATCTTGTTGTAATATGCTTGTGCGACAGCAGTGTTAGGTTTATGACTTCCAGGTGGACTGACCCCCTCATTTTTTATATAAATTCTTGCTGGTGTGCCGAGTGCTTTTTCAAATGCACGCGCGCGAACAAGAGGTGATGGACGCCAGATTGAAAGAACATCAAGAACAGGTTCAGGTATATCAATCCATCGTTGATCACTCACTTCCTGTTCAATCAGGTTCATTGGAAATACAGGGGCCAGATCATCCGGTTTTATTGGATTGCCATCTGGGCCCAGAGGCGGGTTGAGTTTAATATCAGCCAGAATATTGTACCATTGACGTGGAATATCATCGGCTGAAAGAATGATGTTTTTTGATTTCATGGGTTTGATCCTCTTTAATAAATAGGAAATTCAAACAGATTTTCTTGAGGAAATCTGTTGAAAATAACTTCCCCATCTATTGATATTATTCGTTTTGAGGCAAATTTACGATCAAGACGTAGCTCGTGCTATGTCTCTACACGACCTATTTTTTGTGAACGTTCAAGATATAATGCGTATGTTATTATTCGAGCATTCCTTAAGGATTGTTTGCTCGCTACTTTTCAATAGATAGGCGTATACTATCCAATACGCCATTGAGAAAAGATCCGGAATCTTTAGTACCAAAGTTTTTTCCAATATCAATTGCCTCATTGATGGATACTTTGTATGGAATATCCGGACAGTATATAATTTCAAATACTGCAATGCGAAGAATGTTTCTGTCTACACAGGTCATTCTGTCAATTTTCCAGTTACTGGAAAATTGCTCAATTTTTTTGTCAATAACAGAAATATGGTTGATAACACCTTGTGTCAGCAATAAAAAAAAATCCATGCCTTGATTGGATTGTTTGAAATTCAGCCAAAAATCATCAAGAATTTTATTGCCCTGTTCCAATCGTTCTTCATCAGTGAGCGGTTTATGTTGATCAGGCAATTGACTGGCATGAACTTCAGATTGCTGTGTCTTATTGACAATTCTTTTTCTAACACCCTCGCGAACAATTCTCGAACGCGGTTCGGATTGATTTACATGATTAATAGCCACGTCATGGTTGTGAATCGCTGAAAGTCTTGGCGGTTTTCCAAAAATTTCTGGATAAACAGAATCTATAAAAAAAAGAGACTGTAAAGAAAGTTCACGCAAATGACGTCGACGTTCAATGCTCATATAATATCCATAATATTTACCATTTCGATAGCAGCCATAGCTGCTTCAAAACCTTTGTTTCCGGCTTTGCTACCGGCACGTTCAATTGCCTGTTCAATGGTATCGGTTGTCAGCACACCAAATAAGACAGGCGTTCCAGTATTCAGGCTAACTGATGCAATGCCTTTTGATACTTCAGCACAAACATAATCATAATGTGATGTTGCACCGCGAATGACTGCACCAATTGCAATAATTGCATGATATTTATTGCCCGATGCCATTTTTTGTGCAACCAGAGGAATTTCAAAGGCTCCGGGAACTTTGACAATAGTGATATCCGATTCATCTGCACCATTACGTTTGAGGGCATCAATTGCGCCATTAAGCAAACGTTCGCAGATAAAGTCATTAAAGCGACTGACAATCAGACCAAATGTTTTTCCTCTGGCAGATAACTGACCTTCAATTACTTGCAGCATAAAACAGTCCTTTATTTACTATCAGGGGGCACACTCAACAGATTTAAGCAGATGCCCCATTTTTAATTTTTTACACGCCAGATATTTTTGATTATGTGGATTGGGAGGAATTTCGATTGGAATCTGTTCAACGACACTCAATCCATAGCCCTCAAGACCAATCATTTTTTTGGGATTGTTTGTCATGAGTTTCATTTTTCGAACGCCCAGGTTGACAAGTATTTGTGCGCCAATGCCATAATTTCTCAGATCCCCTGGAAAACCAAGTTTTTCGTTGGCTTCAACAGTATCCAGTCCTTGATCTTGAAGTGCATATGCTTTGATTTTATTAACAAGCCCAATTCCCCTTCCTTCTTGTCGAATGTATAATAGAACGCCACATCCTTCTTTATCAATCATTTTTAATGCACTGTGCAATTGATCACCACAATCACAGCGCATAGAACCAAAAATATCGCCAGTCAGACATTCTGAATGAACACGAACTAAGGTGGGCTTTTCAGGGCTTATTTCGCCTTTAATTAATGCAATATTCAATAAATCATCAATATGGTTTTCAAAAACAATTGCTTTGAAATCACCGCCATAAGATGTTGGAATTGTAGTTTCTGCTGCCCGATAAACGAAACTTTCCTTTCTCATGCGGTATTCAATGAGATCTTCAATTGTGCAAATACCAATGTTATGTTTTTCAGAGAACTCTTGTAATTGTGGCATTCGTGCCATCGTGCCATCGTCATTCATAATTTCACAAATGACCCCGGCGGGTTTTAAACCTGCAAGTCGTGCAAGATCAACAGAGCCTTCAGTCTGGCCAGCACGAACAATAACCCCTCCTTTTCTGGCACGCAATGGAAAAATATGTCCTGGTCGGGCAAGATCTTCAGGCATGGCATTATCTGCAATGGCGGTCAATATTGTCGTGGCCCGATCATGGGCAGAAATGCCTGTACTGACTCCTCGTCGTGCTTCAATAGATATTGTAAAACCTGTTTGAAAACGCGACGTATTATCACCTACCATCAAGGGAAGATCCAGTTGATCCAGCTTTTCAGGTGTCATGGATAAACAAATCAAGCCGCGTCCATATTTTGCCATAAAATTAATGATTTCAGGGGTAACTTTTTCAGCAGCAATAGTTAAATCCCCCTCGTTTTCTCGATCTTCATCATCAACGAGAATCACCATTTTTCCAACACGTATATCTTCAATCGCCTGTTCAATGGTTAATAAAGGCATGTTTATCAGATTCTCCTTTATATAATGTATCTGGTTAACCAGTTAAGTATTTCTGAAAAAATTGCATATGTCAAGAAAATTAAAATTCGCAAAATGACTGCAATTTTTCTTTCACACAATCAACATCAGACTTATACTTGCATATGACATTCAATGTATCGCGAACCACGTTATGAGACAATGTGTTAATGTTTAGTGCAACCAATGATTTTGCCCAATCAAGCGTTTCTGATATACAGGGATGTTTTTTTAAGTCTAATGTTCGAATTTGACGAATTACACTGATCAGCTGATTTGTAAGTTGTTGATCTATTTGGGGAATTTTTAATCTAACAATTCTTGTTTCAAGTGCTTTGTCTGGATAGTCAATATACAGATGTAAACATCGTCGCTTGAGTGCATCACTCATATCCCGATAATTATTAGAGGTTAACACAACAAAAGGAATATGAACTGCCTTTCGGGTGCCAATTTCAGGAATACTGACCTGAAAATCGCTCAATAGTTCCAGTAAAAAAGCTTCAAATTCCGGGTCTGATTTATCGACTTCATCAATTAACAACACCACCGGTGCGGGTGATGATATGGCTTCGAGCAATGGGCGGGTTTGTATGAAACGTTCTGAGAAAAAGGCATCTTCCTGATCGGCAATTCGTTCAACTGCTTCAGGCAATGAATGTGTTTCATCAATTATATGTTGAATTTTTTCTTTGACAATTTGCGTGTAAAGCAATTGTTTGGCATATTCCCATTCATACAATGCTTTGGCTTCGTCAAGTCCTTCGTAGCATTGAAGTCTAATTAACTGACGTTTAAGATTGAAAGATACTGCTTTGGCAAGTTCGGTCTTACCGACACCGGCTGGGCCTTCGATAAGAATCGGTTTATTGGTTACAAAAGCAAGAAACACAACTGTTGCAATTTCTCTTGATGCAATATAGTTTGCTTGTTCCAATTGTTCTATTGTATGATCGATACTTGTATATTTCATTTGGATTTTTTACAATATTATTCGTTTCATGTCAAGGAGAATGCTCAAGATAACTTTATTTAAAAAAAAGTGTTAACGAAGGATATTTCTGAAAAATGCCTTCTCCATTTATTGATCGTTTTGAGGTAAATGTACTGTAGAGACGTAGCCTGCTACACGACCTTCTTTTTTTTTGTTCGGTTAATATAAAATGTTTTTTTGTTATTTTTCAAGCATTCCTAAGGAATGCTTAAATAATAAGTTCCTCATTTCTGAAAGAGTCAATTCTATTCATTTTGAACCTGGATTGCGCTGAAGAAGATGAATAAGATGAAATCAAACACTTTAAATTCATCTTATTCATTTTCTTCAGCGTAATCCAGGTTTAAAAATGGGAATTCAATATATTAAATGGGGAACTTATTTTCCGAGAATTCCTAAGTAAGAAAGATAAACTGCGTTATGCTTCAATAGAAACAATGAGACTTGGGCGTGGCGGAAAGACATATATTTCAAAAATATTTGCCTGTGATCGCAAAACTATTCGTAAAGGAATACGAGAGGTTGAAAAATTAATTTTACTCTGACCCCAATTATTTTGAAGTCAGCATCTTAGCCCCGATAGGGGCATAGCCGTCAGGCTAACGTAAATGTAATTGTTTCAAGAGTTCGTGTAGGGGCGAACCTTATGTTCGCCCTCGAACAATTGTCGCAATCGATTTTAGTTCGAGAGCGAACATAAGGTTCGCCTACACTGGCAAGGGCGTATGTACAGTTTAGGGGAAGTGAATTTCATACAAGGAATGCACGATCTCGGCAATTGCAAGAACAGCGTAGGGCTAAAGCCCAACGCTGAATTGAGAAAGGACGCTAAAGCGCCCTCAAT